>JGI24022J15233_10000390_pt1 | contig 26687 bp, 13 predicted proteins | sample Ectturendosymbi2_FD_15233 | JGI IMG/M metagenome (IMG submission 15233)
TTAGGGTTAGGTTAGGGTTAGGTTAGGGTTAGGTTAGGGTTAGGTTAGGGTTAGGTTAGGGTTAGGTTAGGGTTAGGTTAGGGTTAGGTCAGGGTTAGGTTAGGGTTAGGTTAGGGTTAGGATTAGGGTTACCTCAGGGCTACAGTCAATGGTTAAGTTTAGGTTGTAGGTTTGTCTTTTACTTATATTTACTTCCTTTCTACCAAGCCTTTTGTTGCTGCCATCCTGGCAGCAAAATAGACACTGCCAAAAAGTAAAGTCGGCAAGGTGAGAGTCAAACCAAAAACCATTGGCATAGTGGCCATAATGCATAACCTCTACACTACGAGAGCCATGCCGTTTGAATAACAAACTGACACCTTCATTTGAATTGCATCAGGCCAGGCTTATCCGTAGTTACTTCCTAATTTATTTTACCCTATAGGCTAGGCTAGCCTAACCTAAGCCCTAAAATTGACCTTAACCGCAAACCCTAACAGTCAACACTAAAAGCTAACAAACCCTAACATTGAACCCTAACCCTAAACGCTAACACTCAACCCACCCTAACCAAACACTAACGCAAAACCCTAATCCTAAATGCTAAACCTAACCCTAGTCCAAAAGCACTTGCCTGCTTTTCGAAATTTTCATCATGACAGGTTCAAAAATTTTGACTTACAATCTTGTGAAAATACATCAAAAGAAAAACCAAATACAACAAAAGAGCCACTCGAACTGACGATTGTCTAGTCACATCCCACTCCATCATATTGACAGTAGAAGTGAGATTTTTCCAACTCAGTTTTATATCTGGCAGAAAACTGGATGCGGGATACGGTACTTTATATCCTTCAAAACAGAAAACTGGATATGGTGGTTGTTGAGACATTATCTAAGCTTTTTACTGTACGTGAGCTAAATTTAATTGGCCAACAGATTTGAAGGTTATGTTATAACATGATTTGTAAAAACAATCTGCAATACTAAGAATAAACAAACTAACCTCTTATTTAAAAACTGACTCTGGCTCCGGCCCTTCGTTAGAAAAATCAACTCTGGCTCCACTTCCATTTTCGAAAATCGTTAAAAAAACCTGCTTATTTCATTCTCTTGTTTCACATCAACAGTGACTTGTGATAAATCTCAGATAGCATGATGATGAAAAATAACATGAAACATGTTTAACGTCATTTTTTGCCGCGGCACCTGTTTTTTTTCGCTGAGACATTTCGGTCAGTTTTCCCAGAATTTTGTTAAAACTCGCCGTAACAGTTTTAACCAATCTATTTTCGGACCTTGCCACCGAATTTACTTAATCTCTTTAATCGTCTTTAAAAATCTGTCTATGATCGAAAAAACAGCAGTAGGCCTACACCACAAGGTCGTGGCTGCCATATATGTTTTAAATTAACTTTTCTTTAGACTTTGAATTCCTCTCAGGTGAGTTGTTCGTGTGCATTTTCGTTCTTGCAATATTTTCGGCAGTTGTTGCCTTTGTCTTAAGTATGCGTGGTTCACACATTCCAGTCTCTAACGGAGTCTTTTGAGTGAAGGTGCTGTAAGTGTTCAACTGACAAAACGTCAACTTACCTTTATGGATACGTCGTTTTAAAAAACATGAACTTTTGTAATTTTTAAAAATTTGTGCGGTGCTTTAGTGTTCTTGCTTATTTGTTGCTCTCCAATATGTACGAAATGTGGGCATCTACATTTACTTTTAGTCGAAATTTGTTCTGTGAAAAATATGAGTCATGTTTCAGACAACCGTTGAAACAGGTTACTTATGAAACGCAGTTGGCCAAATTTTCCTATGTTACCCTTGATAATCTATCATGACAAAAATTTAAACGATGCTGCGCTCAAGTAATTAGTTAGTTTTAATATTAGATATGCACATATTCTGATTTCAGCCAAACGGTCCATATCGCCAAGTGCTAAGTAAACAGTGTAGCTGAAAGGACGAATTGTTAAAATAGACACTTTGTTGGAGAGCAAACTTATTCTATTTTGTGCTGACATATAGGCTACGTGCTGCAACGGCTATTTTATTAAAGTGAAAGTGCTTGAACCCTTTCATCGTTTGTGCTTGATTTTCATTCAATCACTGTAGTGTTCTCTTGTACATTAAAAGCAAATTCGTCTGCAAGGACCAGGGCCGCAAACAGCTGATATTTTCGGGGGCAAAATTATTGCAACTGATATTGTACCCAACAACTATACATGCTTTTGCTTGGTTGCGGCCTTGGCAATGACTTGCCTTCCTCCATGTTCCGATGAGCTTTCTTTCAATTTTTTTGCTAAATGTTCATTATGCAAGATAATATTCATTTATGCTTTGATTAAAATAATTCATCTTCAATCTACCCATTCATGATATATGTTCGATGTAAGCATCATCCTTTTTTAATGATTTCGTTCAAAAGACTGAAATATTAGCTACTCTTACCTAATGGTGAATAAACCTGGTGATAATGCAATCCATGCAGAATAAAACTTTTAAGGTGAAGTTTTAGCAGTTAGTAAATACAGGTATTCATTTGTGATATGCAAAATTGCTGAGGAGTGAGTTACTTCTATAGCAGTGTATACTTTTAATGAAGGAGTTTGAAGAGCGTAGGAAAATATTCAGGAGCTACCAATAACGTCAGGATGTTGCTTCCAGGATATACAGGGACAGCCATCAATTCTATTTTGTACATAAAACACACAAAGTTAACGGTGTTGTAAGTTACCAAACAAAGTTAACCCAAACAAAGTTAACGGTGTTGTAGGCCCAGGGATGTAGTGCTAGCAAAAAGATGTGGGAACGCACCCCAAAAAAACTAGCCATGTTGCAACAGCTTCGAACTCATTTTAAAGCAAAACATGAAAAAGGTGTGGGAACGCTGTTCCCACGCGTTCTTGCCCCACTACACCCCTGTAGGCCAGACAAGGGTATGTAACGCTTTTTGCACAGAATTTATCCATAAAGTGAGGAAGTTTGTTGGCACACTTAGCCAACGCATTTGTGCAATTCTCTGAAGAGCCAAAATAGCTGAGGTCCTTTAAGCAGTCCCAACAAGCAGAGGATCCAGCCATCTCCAACAAAATTTCAGAAAAGATCTCACAGCTAGGAAGACATAAAAACGCTTTTGATAAATTCCATTCACAGTGTGTAGCAAATACACAATGATTTTGAATGTATTGACCAAACATCAGCCTACATTTCAGAACCTGCTTCTACATTGACGCATCAGACTTACAGCTCTGACTCACTTCTACTCGAATGCAGACCATACCAGGCGCATCAGAAAATGACGTGACGTCACGAAATCAGACGCATGCACCCAAAAATCGCACAGGACGCATGCCGTGTGCATACAGCTTAAAACCAAACACGTTAGAAACAAACTTTCTACATAAAAGATGTTTGTGAAGACCTCACTTTTGCAATGATGATAAAAAAAGTTGACACTTCCTTTCTTGGGGGTGCCAAGAGGGCAAAAACCTCGGATTTCCAGGCTATTATGAGGTTCGAGCCACTTATCTTCCAGTCGGTAGCCACCAACCCCACTAAACTTGCAGAAAAGGTGTGGTTCGGTATTTTACAACTTCCCACCAAATTTCAAGTCCAATTTCGGACAGGAAAATTTTATTTGGAAAAAATCAAAATATCCACTAGGTGGCCGAGCAGTTTTCAGGCTCTATTTTGGACCATAATTTCCCAAACTGTTAGGCTAGTAGCCTTCCCAAGGTCTCTATGACTTCAGTTCAGCTACCTGAACATTTTAAGCCACTCAGCGCCTCACCAACGCTGATTTGGGATTGTTTGGACTCCAAACAGTGATATAGAACTAAATTTTCTCAACCTACACTTTTGGACCCCCAAATTCCCCACTACAACCTGGTCATGTGACAAGTAGCCTAAAATAAGTCTACAGTGAAATAGAAAGATCCAGTGTAGAAGTTCTTGCAGGAACGGGAAAGCCGTTCCCACACCAAATAAAGAGGTAGGCTACACGAAACACAGTAGTTCGAATAAAGTGAGCATTTGCCTGCAAGAACTTCTACACTGGATCTTCGTATTTCACTGTAGACTTTTGACTAGCAGTGCGAATCTGCCTGTCGCTAGCACATCCTGGAGATTGCAGCAATGTTTTAGTGTAATCGCTTAGATCTCATATCTTCAAGTGCTATTACTAGTGCAAAAAGCTATGGGAACGCGCTCCCACAGCACAAAAATGTATGGAAACGTCGTTTCCACGTGTTCCCACCCCACTACAATCCTGGTAATGTGACATGTAGCTTACAATATGGAGAGACAATTGGTTGGGATTTCAGGGATTATGGTTAGGGTTTTGGATCAGGGTTTATGGTCAATGTGTAGGGTCAATTTTTTGGTTTAGGGGTTCAGTGTTTAGAGTTGGGGTTTAGCCTACAGTTCACTTAATGCAAACAAGAAGCTGCTAACTGCTTGCCAGCCCTGAAACCATGACAACCATCATCCATGCATGGGGCTGAGCTGATGTCATTTTCACCTAAGCAGGACATGCGTTCCAAACTTGTCATGTGACTACCACTACACTACTTCAACCACTCGTGTTCAGCTATAGGCAAAATAGCTTCAGCAGTTATTTTGCCAAATGGGGCAAAATAGACACAGCACAAAAATGTATGTTGTGCAACACAATAAACTTTCAGATAGTTTTCGGATACGGATAGTGTGATTCCCACAAAACAGGATTCGGATCGGAACGGATATCATTTTTCAAAAACAGGATGGATTGGATAGTAAAAATCCACTATCCGATCATCTCTGGTTTCCATTGTAATTTAACCCGCGCCCGCGATCTTTGAGTGAAACAACAGATCTAACATAAACAAAGAAAACAAAGACTATGACATGTAATCGAAAGCTATTTGTATCCCTAAATCTCGTTCATTTTGTGATAAAACACTTGGTTATTTTTATATTATTGTTAAGGAGACTTTTCTCGTCGTTTTCAATACAGTTTTTACATTTTCAATAATCGTTATATTTTATTCCTTCTTTGAGGTTTTGTTGCAGAATAATATTTGTCTTTTGAAAAGGTTCACGAATCTCGCATCCGCAAAATTGCTTGACTGGAAATAGTCTGTACACCTGTGTTTTCAAGAAGCATGCGGTTTTCCCATGAATTTGGGCTTATTTTTTTGTGGGTTTGCGGTTTTTTTGAAGACTTGCTGGTTGCTTCTTTTAGGGCTTGTTTTAATAAAAATTTTCTTGTTTTTTGCAGATTTCTGTTTTGCGGATTGCTTTTTTTTAAAAATTTGATGGCACTTTTGCTGTTTCAATTTTTTGCTGCTAAATTAGCAAACGAAGTTTAGGCGTGTTTTTGTACAAATTTGCACATTTTGGCCTTGTGTTTTAGGATTTGCCTCGCTGCCTTTGTATTTAACTTTCCTGTTGGTTTTGTGTTATTTGAATTTTCCTACCCAATGCAATTTGGGCGTGTTTTTTTCCGTTAAATTACCTATTTTGGGCATGTTTTCAAATTCCATTGCTTCAATGCCTGTTTTCCCAAAATAACCTGGCATCACTGGTGAACTTCATTTTGGCTTGTTGTAGACTTCTAGTTGCAAAGTACCTGAGTGACGTAATTTTGTTGCCTTATTTTTTATACAGTGTGACAAGTTAGTCGTCAGAAACAATTGAATGCTAATAGCCATAATGCAAATAAGTAAACAATTGTCAGTTGAAATTAGAATAAATAGAAACGCTATGGCAAAAAAAAAGAACTGATAACAACAGTTAACTGCAGCCTATCACATAAGAAGATTGGTGAAAGATCGACCATACAGGTCATGTAGTCAACCAACTCAGTATATGATATCACCATGACATCAAAACTTGCATACTTACATAAAATAATAACTTGTGAAAGATGAAACTACTCAGTCACCTAGTGGATATTTTGATTCTTTTTCCAAATAAATGTTCTTGTCAGAATTTTGGCTATTGATTTGCTAAGGCGCCCTGTAAAAAGCGGAGCTCTGTAAAGAGCGAAGCTTGGTTGCGAAGGTTTGATGACGTAACCAGAGTGAAAAAAAGTTGCGTTGCAAAAACAAAAAAAGGAAAAAATGTGAAGTAAAAATTTTGTATCATTGCAACTTAATATGCGTTTCCCCCAAAACATGGAATGCATGAAAGTTTATGTTTAAAAATTTTATACATTCACAACTGTTCAAACCTATTTTTTTGTCCACGAACCATTGTGAAACTCAGATATCCCAAAATTATCAAACTTCAAAATAGCTTAGACTTTTTTCACCGTAGTGTAATATTACTTTTTACAGTACAATTATTTTTACTACCATTAGTTCTCATTGCTCAACGCAACATATCGGTTTTAGCGACTCTGGTTACGTCATCAAACCTTTGCTAATGCTAAGCTTAATCACATTTGAAAACATAATAAAAGTGTAATTTTGTTGCAAATTATTTTTATACTATTGCTTAAGCATAGCTTAACCCCACTGTAGCGTTAACTGCGCTGTAATTATAGCAAATGTTAATGCAATGCATCAAGTTGTCAATTTTTTATCATAGGTTTATTCTGTATTTCTATTTGGCAGTGGCTATATGTACACCTGTGGATCTTGAAATTTGAAAACTTATTGATAGCCACCTGTGATGTAACTGTAACGCATGACGAGAGTGCAGTAGGCTTGGTAAAAACGAAGTAAACGTAAAAAATAAACCTTAACCCTACCCTAACCCTAAGGTAAGGCAAACCTAATGCTAACCTATCCCTAAGCTAATGCTAACCCTAACCTAATGCTAACACTAACCGTAAAGGTAACACGTAAGCCTGAAAAAAGTAAAGAAAAAAAGTGAAGTCGGCAAGGTGAGAGTCGAACCGAAAACCATTGGCATGCCAACTGTAACGCATAACCGCTACACCACGAGACCCACGCAGTTTGAATGACAAACTGACCCTTTTATTTGAATTGCGTCAGGCGAGGCGTATCCGTAGTCACCTCCTTTCTATTTTGGGTGTTGTGCTTATTTTTATATTTTGTTTGTTTTATATACTTGGTTTGTCTGGTGTTGCAATTATACCACATTATTCTCGATGTTCGCACAATCAGAAAAGTACAGTATAGTCAATTTTATGGTAAAGTTTTTGGAGGTTGATTTAAAAAAACAGCCTAGGTGTACTCCATGTCGCATTGTTGCTTGTTGTTAAGGAACTGTGACCCCAATCCCAAAACCAAAAAAATTTTTTTATTCTAAAGTGTAAGACTTTCTGAATCTTTAGAGGATTTGAATAGCTCTCTAGCTAAATCGGCTGGCNAGTTGTGGCCTTTAGCCAAAGTGACCGAGGTTACCTTTTGTGGGACTTGAATTTTTATCCAATTTTTGTTTTTGAGCCATAATTTTGGCCCCAGATATGCTAGAAAGCTAATCAAGAGCTCTGAAGACTTGGATGTTAGTCTAGTTTCCAAAAAAACTTGAGTCTAAAATGGTTTATTGGGTTGCCGCCCAGGGCCAGATAGCATAGATTTTTGTCAAGAACATATGTATATGTGGGCCGGTACCCAACGTGTTAATATGGTAATGGTTCATTCATGGATATTCACGACTCAAATCATGAAATAGCGCAACTGCAACAAAAGGAAAAAGAACAATAGAAGAAATAAATTAAATGCTCTTGGAAATGTGCAAACATCAAAAACGTCAGGCTTAGCAAAGTGATGTCCTCTAACATATTTTAATCAGAAAGGGTTGGTGAAAGACCATATGGGTTTACTGCTTAGCCAGCTAGCACAATTCAATTTTTAATTGAAGACGTTTCACATGTAACAGAAGAAGAGTAAGAAAATGCACCAAATCAATGTCAGATATAATAAATAAACAAAGCAACAAAATAAAACAGAAGGTGGAAATCATGCCGGTGTACAGGGGGTGGGCCGGTGTGAGCAACTATAGAGGTAAAAGATACAAGGGAAAATAGGGGGACTAAAAATATTGGTCAATTTCTTGCTGAACACCAAATCGGAAAATGGCATTAAAAACATCTAGGCTACTTGTGATCATGAACTGACAAGGAATATATACATGCTTCAGTTTTTCTAAGGAAAATGTTAGGCACCTGGTATTGACCTGTAGGGACCTGATTTTCTCTGATTCTAGGGACCCAATTTTCAATTCTAGGGACCTGATTCGGGTCCCTAAAACACCTTAAAAAAACCTGATGCATTAAAGACGTCTGCAGTAAGATTTACAAAGATACACGCAATCGCAAACCCACCTTATATAAGTTACCCTCACCTACTATGCAGAGCCACAACATGGTGGCAGTAACCCTCTCTTGAACTGCTGAGTTATAACATCTGTTAACTAGTCGTCTGCAAACAGCTGGTAGCAATTTTCAAAAATATGCGCAATCACAGTCTTTGCACATTTGGTTGGCAAACTTTAGTGATATTATTTGATAACAAATGGTTTTCTCCCACTTCAAGTTATTGTTGTCAATAAAGACCACTGTTCCAATTGTGGTTATTAAGTTAATCCTAGGAACAAGGGAGGAATGAAAGTTCCAAAAGGGAGGAATGAAAAGTTCCAAAATGAACAAAGGGAGAAATTCATCAAAAAAAATGGAACTACTGGGTTAGGGTTAGGCTGAAGTTGGGTTAGGGTTTAACCTCAACCCAACACTAATCCTATCCATAAATCTTAACATTAACCTTAACATCCACAACCAAATGCACAAAGATTGTAGTTCTGCGTATCTTCGTAAATTGTTCTTAGCCGACTACAGATAGACTGGTTACCAGCCGTAATGACTCAGCAGTTGTCATGTCCTCTGGTTTGTGCTGTCTTCTTTCAACCATACTGAGCACCGCTGACATGTGGCTCTGCATGGTAGGTGAAGGTACCTTATATAAGGTGCATTTGTGATCACATGTATCTTTGTAAATTGTTACTGCAGATGGCTTTAACCCTTTAACGACCGCGTGTGCCAACATATTGGCGTGCCCTTTTTTGGCCATAAATCGCCAGCCGCTAAAGCTAGAGAGTTGTTCAAACCCTCTACGGATTCAGCGAGTCTTCTAGTTGACATCAGGCACAGCCAGAGCAGGATGCACCTGTGGGAAATATGTTTGTGAATCACGTATTTGCCAATGACATGTACGTGTGATAGGTCTTATTCTCTGGTTCTCAATTTGTTTTGACTGTTTGCTGTGATTATGATGCTGAACATGAAATTGTTTTTAAATGTATCAAGACAGTCAAGAAAAGTTTTGGTAAAATTCTAGAACACTTGGTGTGCAACATTTTTTGTCAGTGGGCCATACAACCAACTTCAGACATCTTACTGGGCCACACGAAAAATTTGTTTTTGTCATGTACACTTTAGTTTTTTCATGTACATTGGGATTTTCATGCATGGTGGGAAAAATCAGAGCGTTGGCAAGGGCCACACTAAATGGCTTGGCCGCCTGTTGCACACCCCTGTTCTAAAACAACACCAATTTGGAAAATAGTGGAAAAAGCAAGTCAGCAGACTTGTTACGATGCAATGACAATGAATGTATGCATAAAAGTCATTATCTGATGGGTATTTGCAAAGTTACACACAATCAAAATGTTACCTAGCCTACCTTCATATACCATGCACATTCAATACATGGAGGTGGCAATGTTTTAAGCATGAGAACTAATGAATTATTGCAATTATTTTCAGAACACCAAATGAGTAAAGGTTAAATCCGAACCCTAATCCTTAACCCTAAAATCTAGCGCTAAATCCTTGTTGCAAGCATGAGAACAAATGAATTATTGCAATTGTTTTCAGAACACCAAATGAGTAAAGGTTAAATCCTAACCCTAATATCTAGCACTAAATCCTAACTTGTTATGAGTCTGCTGATACAATGACTAATCAGATGTCATGCAATGTTGTTGCTGCCACGTTGTGGTTGTGCATTGCATGGTAGCTGAAGAGGTGAAAGTACCTTGTATAAGGTGTCAGATGATAATTATTCCCTTAGGGATTAAATAATTTTCTGTTGTTTTTAGGCAATAACTTGCCAACCGCCAACCCTAGATAGCCAATCAAGGTCTCTAAAGATGCAGATTTTTGCCTAGATTATTTTAAAATAAAAAACAAGTAACTTGCCACTTGATCTTTTTTTTCGGCCTGGTTGACCTCATCCAAAAATACCTTGACCTCTCCCACATCACACCAAAAATGTTCAATCCTGAAACTTTCCAATTTAAAAAAATCAAAACTAAAAGACTTTCCACATCTTTAGAGGGTGTGAATAGCTCCGGCCAAACATATCCAAGCCACGATTATGGCTCACATGATTGTTAAAGGGTTAATTATGTTTTAAGACTGATCATGTAACGCTATTCTTAGAACAGGCTCATGGGCGACCCATGTGGTTCTTGCAGACTGTTTTTTTCACTGAGACATTTTGATTGTTTGTCCCATAATAGTATTAAAACTTGNTGTAACAGTATTCACTNTTCTACTTTCCGGACACTATGACCGAATTGACTTTAATTTTTTCAGTCATACCTAACTTGTAGATGATGTGGTACTNGCAGGCACCATGTTGGTGACCCCTGCTCTAACGTATCTACCATGCTAATCAACACAGTTGGGTGATACTCTTGATAGTGTATCTTTATAATGTATGATTAGCGATGTGAAATTGCTGAAAGACAATTCTTGTATACTTTTCAAGCATCCACCCTGTGGAGTTGCATATTACTGGTTAGAGGAGTTGTGCTATTCATCAGTCAGAAGCAAGAAGCACCAGATACTAATATGGTGCATTTTCCTTCAATTACAAAACAAACCATTTTTGCTTCAGAAGTCATTAACTAATTTTCAAAAGTGTGCTCAAATCAAATGTTTTTTGGCACTTAGCATCCATGAATCTTGTTCCTTTTTGGTGATGCTGTTGCTGAGACTTGCTTGGTACTTACATGTAAATACTCATGGCTTGCTTCTTTCATCAAGCTTTGATTGTCATTCTTCTACCATTGCAGTTTCTCCAGCGTTTGGCCAGTTATTGCTAAACAAAGCATAGAAATTGTGGTATAAAAATCCTGTTGGATCATTTATCTTGTACTATTGTCATTTTCACTACAACAAGCTAATCTGGAAAAGTAACACAGTGGGTTTTTGGGTATGGCCCTGAAGTGAATTCTATACAATCATTGAATAGATTTTTGAATTGGTGTTGTTGCAACCTCTCTGTTGGTGTTGCATTGAATGTGCAATTCACCACAGCTGGGATGTGTGTGAAGAATAACTACCAGATATATATATATATATATGTGCCACGAACAAGCAATAGCAGAGTGATCTTGTCAGGTGATCTCTGTTGTTGCTTGCAGTCATAGTGTGAAGCTTTGCGCATTTGCTGCTCAGGCTTTCCAATCGCGACAGTGTGAATAATTGTTTGGTTTGACTAAAACTGATCATGGTTGTATTGTTTCATGCCATGCTTGTGAATCTTGAAACCAACAGGGACCTATGCCAGAAACTTACATCAACAATGTGTTAACACAGAGAAAACATATATCAGGGGTGGCCAACCTGTGGCTTTTTGCCTGGTTTCTTGTGGCTCATGGAATTACCAGAAGTCCCACTAAATACGTAACAATAAATGACTTGTAAATTTCTGTCATTTGTCATGTTGGTATGTGATATTTACAACAAATCTGGCTGAGCAAAGGTATGTGTTTAAGTGAAGAAGGCATGGGGCGATTTTAATGTGTGCCCATGTACATTATGTGGCTCTTTGTGGTAACACAGTAAAGAAATGTTGCTCTAGGTCTCAGACTGGTTGGCCACCCCTTGACATATGTTATGCATCACAGAAACAATTGAAAGAAGATGGTTATGGACAGTTCGTTTGTGGTGACTAGAGAAGTCTATTCTGAGTCAAAATTTCTTCCTATACAGGCTGACTGTGTTATATTAATAAAATAATACTCTTGAATTTTAGGTTTATTGTGAATGTTAATTTCAACAGATCAAATGAAGAAAATATTTAAACTAAACAAGTAATGGTTTGATTGTTAAATGGTGCTGCAGTTCATTTGTGTTGCTGTTGGACAAAGAATGTGCACAAAACCAACAAAAAAGTTATAGCTAAGATTTTGTAGTAAGGTAACAATGTCATGAACTAAGATTAAGAAACAAGTTTGGTGTGACATCATTGAGCTTGTTCAAGTGACTTTTGTAACATGCAGATTGAACAAGTTCTTTTCACTCCATTAATGGCAGCTGTTGCAGTCAAAGTTTGATTAAGATATTGGTTATAGCAAGGCAGCACCTAACCTCTATTGCAAAACATTTTTATCTGAAGGGTATCATCAAATCGCTCCCAGACAACTTTGTACAGCAAGTATAGCATGTAAAACAAACAACTGTGATTAAAATCAAAGATGACACATTTGCTTTTTTAAAGCAGAGGATAATCAATGCTTTATGTGTGCTTATGTTGATGTCTAGGAAAGCCAAACTGCAATACCTGTACTTTTAATATTGTGAGAAGTTATGATTTGTTTGATAAAAAAGAACATCTGAAACTTAGTGAGATTTTATTGTTAAATCTGCTTGCGTTCAAGTCAAACAAAAAGTCAGCTGTGTTTGTTATTTGATGGTTCTGTATTGAGCAGTATTATTGTAACGCAATGCACATGGGTTTGGTGTGTTTTATTGCAGTTGATGAGGTTTGTGGTGGATTTTCTTTGTTTCTAGAAAGGGATGTTTTAGTGTGCTGTGAGATTCTTGTAGTGAGAACAGGTGCGAAGTAAAGCCATTCTTCCGTAATGCGAAGAACGGACAATCAATGCTAAATCGATAATCCACTCTAAGATCGACGAATTGGAGGGAATTACAAGCACCAGGTACCTATCGCGGTGACGCGGGGCGTTCTAGCCATTGATGCTGATAACGTACCTTACGTAGCGGGTGTCATTAAGCTTGCAGGCGTGTTCGCTTGATATTTTCTCAGTTCCGACAAATGGTTCACAACAGAGTAGAATATTGAAGAGATCACTGGTGCTGCGTCCTGCGCGATCGCTTGTTTAACGTGTTTCCTGGCTTCGCCCATACGTACAGTTCGAAACAAACATTTTTCCCAATTTTTGCTCCGAAGATCTTATACTGATATTAGTGGTTTGTTGCTGCAACCATTAGTTTTCACTTACCAACTCAGAAGCTTTTCGTTTGCCAAAATCTTCAGTCTTCCTGGATATCGTGAAGTTGCATGTTTCGTTACCGTCGCAATTGGTATGTGACCGTCTCACGGAGAAGGAAAGCGTGGTTAGTTGATACTTCCTCACGAGTTTAGGAAGTTCTGGCCAATCACTAGGCTGGTAGAGCTATCGTTGCATTGGCTTGACTGGCTACCGCGAACGGTTATGAAAGCATCTGGGTCGCATTTGAACGATCATACTTTTTTGTTAACTTAGATCCGTGCAATGAACTAACGGCCTTTTTTCATCGTCGCGCGAAAAAGTGAATGTTTAGGTGGTACGCTGGCATGTGATCAGGTTAGAACGACAATCCCTTGACATTGATGAACTCATGTCTTTTGATAATTTTGCTGCTTCTTCTATTCAGTAACACAGTTTAAGTAAAGTAGAAGTATTCATGCTAGGCAGCCTAATGCCAGTATGGTAGCACGTTTTGAAACTTCTGTTTTGTTGAGCTGGACTGCTCAATGTGATATAGCTACCCGTGTTTTTCTCAGTCACAATGTGGCGAGGGATCAGAAATATCTATCATTTTTTGCTCGTTTCGTTTCACTGGTTTGCAACGATTGGCATTAATTTTTAAAGTGATTTTCAACCTTGGGTAACCACGGCATGTACATAATATAACTACGTGTTATTGCTTTTTTTCCATGCTGTACCTTTGTGTTTCAAGGTTACAGTTCTCTGGGATGCTTTTACGTATGTAGTGGATGCATACGTGCCTTAGCACGTTGTGCGCTTCTTGCAAGTAAGTTTAAGCATACGCTGTTGGCGATTCGATGTGGTGTATTCATTCGGGAATAGTCTGACAGTTGACTAGGTAACGTGTTAACCAACATCAAGGCGGTAGGTTGCTGTTACTGCTCGTTCCTGTAAAGAATTCAAGTGGATGGGTTCATCTCGGAAGAGTTATATTGATTCAAAAAGCTTTTTCTTTTATTGGTTTAAGAGCAAATTTTATAATGCTGAAAACGTGAAGCGAAACTTTGAAAACATCCTCGTTCTGTAAAAAAACGAATTCTATAAACTCATGAATGACATTAGATAAATTGTGCAGCTCCGATCCGGCACGCCAGTTTCTTGTTTTGGCTTGGTTTCTTTCGTATTTTTGAAAAATTAAGCGAAATTGTCTCGAACCTTTTTCATATCTAGTATGGTTTGTGTTGATTTTCCTGGATGCAGAGTGTATAACAGCAGTGGCTCAAATAACCATCATTTAATCAGGACGCATTCTGCGCATCACAGCATGACATCGAAACTCCGCGAGCTCCCGATGGTCTCAAACCATTTTGCCACTGACAAGATAAAAGACTGTCACGCGTGCATTTGATTAAGGTCACTTTTTGTTCGACTAGGTATGCTGCGAATAAATGTGACTTAACTATTAACGGCACTCTTATTTCATGTTCTACTGTATACGCCGTATATTTTCAAACTGTCATTTATCCCGAAGTCCGAGGTATAGTATGTCAAAAATAAGAATTTCTGCAGGCTTTATGTGAAAAAAATTACCGTTGGGCTGGTGGCCAGGTTCAGATTGACAAAAGTTGTTTTTGACCCACTTACTTGGTTGTTGGCTATATGGCTTTTAGCAGGTCTGTATTGTCTTAGTTGTGATGGACTAGCTCCTCTCAAGGGTAATTTGTAGTGAATTTAAAAACCTTTTTTCCGAAACTCACCTGTACAACACAATAGGACAGACATTTTGATTTGGAAATCTGCAGTAGGTCAGTTTGCAAAGGGTTTCAGGTTTGTTTCAAAAACGGTGTAACATTGGTTTATATTTAAATTTGAGCAAAACATTGAAGCTATCGAAGGAGACTCAAATGTAAATTAACCAGCTGTTGTGCTGTATGAGCTGTACCAGCTAAAGTGGGCTTTTCGTCAGTTTGTATTCGTGGCTTCAAAATTGTATGTCGGTGTCATTTGTCAGCTCACAGCCACAACAGTAGGATGAACGGTTTTCTGCATTTTAACATTAAATGGTCGTTCGTAATCTTTACAAACTCCGCTATTATCCGATTCAAGCGGAAATCCTTGGTACTGACATTAAGAACGTTTCTGCGCAGCGAATGAGCGGATTTGCTTGTGTTGTGAGGAGAGTTAAGTTGAGATGTTTTATGGAGTGTTGAGTATTGCTTCAGCCAGCAAGCCATAAGTTTGCTGCATTCAAAGCTTTTTCCGAACGTAAAGTGATCGCTTTTGTGTGGTGGTGAGTTTTATTAAAACACCACCATTCTCGTTTGCTAAAACGTTTTCTTCAACATTAGTTTGTACCAACTGTTACGATTTTAAGTTTCTGTATTACTCAGCTGGTGGTTAAAAATGTTTTTCAAAGACATTAATGAAATATTTAGGTGCGTCAATGCCTTCGAGGTTTTCCCAGTGTATTAAAGTTTGCTTGATGAGCTCATTACCTATTTCACTGCTGTGCATGAAATAGAATGATGTTAAGTCAAAACGTCTTGTAATGTGGTTTAATGTCTTCAGTGTGGTGGACGGTGGTGTGCTATTTCTAAGTTTGAGCTTGTCGATAACTCGAGCGTTTTATTCAAAACGAAATATGCATGATTGCGTTGTAAGTACCTTGTAAACCTTAAGTAAATCTCCTTTTATGCTTTTTTCTGTTCATTTCACTTCAGAGTACGGTGTGCGCAATCTCATCGATTGTTATGAAGAAATCATTGCAGGTGGAGATTAATCTACGAAGACCTATTTTGTAGTGACAACAAGATGTAATATTCCATTAGATGTATTGACAGACGCTTTATCTTAACCGCAAGCATTATGCAGTTGTGATAAATTGAAGGTTAAGGCATACCTACGATCCGCTGAACTTTCGGAAGTGCCTGCGTCACGTAGCGTACGTGAGAAGTATTCACTTGACGTCAGGGTGTTGAATCTTAACATGTACGAAAAGAGGAAACGTCGGGCGTATGTGCGACAGACAGCAAGTGGCCTCAGCGCAAGTGGCAATGTGGGGAGTTTGGCTGAAGCTCTCTGTTGTGTCGTAGCATCTCACAGTTAGCCTTTAACTTCGAGATAAGTACCTTTAAATATTATGTAAAAAGATAAGCAGAGGATTGCTTAGTTAAAAAAGAATATTCGAGGTGTTTGAGAAATTGATTGTCTGGTGAAGAACATGCTTATTTTTGACAAGCTTTCTCATTAGTGGTCTTCACGGTCGATTTTTAAATAAGTGGGAAATATCACTGCCTGAAAAGTCGCACATTTGACTTTGTGTGTTTGCATAGGTTGGTCAGTAGCTGCACATTCAACAATTTTAAGCTTGTTCATTAATTTTTTCCTTCGCGTTGTTTGCACGATTTTCCGTCTCCCTTTATGCGACTACCAAGTAGTTTGCAGCCAGCCCGTTGCCTAGTGGTTAGTGTCTGGAGTTCGGCTCTCACGCCGGATCTTACGAGGACCTTGTAAATTAGTGCTGTAGCCTTCTTGCTTGACTCACAGTGCAAGAAAGAAATGCAACTCTCCGTGGAGTCCAGACGTCTTAGCCTGAATTACCATCAGAAACCGTAAATGGAGACCAAGTGCGTGCGGAAGAAGTATAGGCATTAGGCAACCTCTGCACACCTTAAAAACTCTTCCTAGGCCTCATTGCGGGTGTGTGTGATCTTGTGCACTGTTCGCATACATGCATATGTACTTATGCATTCGTAAATCTATTTTGTCCTCCCGTTCGCGCATGATTACCCCCGCAATGACTCCATCGACGTGATTGGCCATAGTAATAAGTTGTTTGCTGCAGTATGTTTGAAGTGTTTGTTAGGAAAATTCGTAATTTTTAGTATAGTACTTACCGTAAATTTTGTGTCACGGCTAGTCTTTTGGTTTATAGTTGTGTGTAATATTCAGCCATGTAATGGAGCACCAGAAAGGCGTTGCTCCTGGGAAATCAGCAGCATGATGTATTTTTCTTATTTGGGATGAAATCCCCAAGATCAGTCATTTTTGCTGGATAATTTTTTTAATGTAATGGCTTGTCATGTTTGAAAAGTGGCGTTGGTTTTACCTGCAACCTCGGTCGTTAGTGCCGTACGTGTCACCACAGCCAAATAGTAGTTGGACATTCATTACATTTCAAAAATTTATCCAGCGAAAATGTTCAAATTATCCAGCATTCATAAAACAAATTATCCAGCATTTTATAGTATTTGCACATTCAGTGTAATCGTGTTTTTTTATCACGACGATTTTATCTCTAGCATGAAAAGAATGCATGCTATAGGGTTGCACGCCTTGCCGCTGTAATTTCCATCCTCAGGTGTCGTAAGCTACAGAGCATGATATTTTGCGCTTAACGCAAATTCGTTCAAGAATTATCTTGTACGCCATAACTTACGGTATATTTGGACGACTGTATTTTTTACACTGATTAATCAGGTTTCATGCGATCGTATTGGATTTGATTCACGTCTATTTGCCTTTTATAATCACGTTTGCAACGTAACTCCATTTAGAGACCTGCGTGGGTCGAAATTTTTTTCATATTGACTGTCGGTCCGGACCGAAAACACCACGGGTTGTGCTCGGCCCGGGCACAAAAACCTTGGTCCAAGAATGACTGTAGCAGCGCTTTCTGGATGACATAACCCCCGGGTACTCCGTTTTACACAACATGTACGCCTTAGCGCATAAGTCAAGCTTACGTGCGATTGTGAGCTCCTTGAAAGACCAGCTTAGCTGGACCTGGCTTGAAGGTTTCAGTCTGAATATGCCGGGCCTTGAAAAAGCAAGCCGGTTCAGACCCTCCAACTCTATAACTGATCACAGCGTAGAAGTTCTAGCCCGGGACGCATTAAAGTAGGTTTTGACATAGGACGTAAATTAGGCTTCGCCTGAGCAAAATTCTCTTGCCGAAAGCAATGTTCATGACTTTTTGCAAAAAGTACTAATTTGAAAAAAAATTCCGTTTTTGCAAACAGGAGTGATTTTGAGTTAGATTAAAAATATTTGATAAAGGAAACTTAACATTTCAGGGTAGAATGGGTGCTGCATGTTTACTAAATATTTTTATGATTAAGAAAGACATCGGGAGTGCCGTACGAACATAAACTTTCGCTGCAGAAGTTTTTTCCATTGAGTTGATCTCTTCGCTGTCGGCACAAAACATTGAAACTAATATTTAATGTTTAATCATCGTGAAGTAGACATCAAGTTTTTCGTAAAATAGCATGATTTTATTAACATGACAAAAAATAGAAATTTTCGGAAAATATGTCAAGAAACAAATACAGCTCCAGGCACTTTGTTTGAAAAATTGATGCAGTCTTCATGAAAAAATACGGTTTATTTTTTACAAAATGAGCACACAAGTACAGGGCACCGTTTGAATTACGAGTTCGAAACTTCAATCATTCGCAAACTTTAATACTCTCTTTAACGCATGCTGATTCGCAGACGTTGTAGAGATGAGGTGAATAATGAGAGAGTCCTTGGAATCCATGCCACCTAGCAGGTACTCATTTCCTGCAAAGATGTCAAGTCCCGTGATTAATGTGCTAAAATAACCGCATCACAGCTTCATCTGCGCGTTGATAACTCTTCGCATCTGTCCCACGAAACTGGGAAGATTGACACACAGGGTGTTAACCGAAGTGGTTTCTGATTCTGTGTCGCGCAGTCGTCATTTCCGTCGAAACAAGTTTACTCTGTGCAATGTCCAATTTTCCCATTTCAAAACGTTTGATCAGCACATGTCACGTTTTTGGTCCATGCTCGCGAAAAACTGCAAATAACTCTAGATGCAGTTGAGCAGTCGCGGTGCATATGTTGCTGTTTTTTTTTGTCCTGTTGCTTTCTGTCAAAGAGGGAAGGTGCGTCACGCCTGTTCGCCAGCCGAAGACAACTCGTTTAAGCTGGATTCTGACGCCAAGGGACGCTTCGTTGTATCAAAGCGTCATGGCGCGATTGTAAATTCGTATTGAAAACGTGATTGTGTACACCCGCTGTGCTTGCATGTGCGTTGAACTGTTGCGTTTGATACGCCATGGGACTGCAATGTATGTGCCAAAGCGTGCCTTGTGCGTATTTTGATTTTCCTGTTTTGCATCGGTAAGCATTCCGTGTGTGGACGCGAAAACGTCCCACACTTGTAGATTGTGGATTGCTGCGTTTTTGTGTGACTTATTGCAGCAAGTGCATTTTTAATTCAGCGAAATGAATACTCCAGTCTGATCACAAGGAAGTATCGGCTATCGAGGTGAAGGGTTTGTTGGCGGTAAGGGTGGTCGGTTATGTAGTCATTCATAAATTTGCGTACAAGATCGGGATATAAGATTATCAAAAATTATCTGTCTGCATTCAAAAAGTTTATTTCGATGGCGTTGAGTAGATGCTTTTTTACAAATTATGAAATGTATATCGTACCTATTGGATGTAAACAATTAAAGCGGATTGTTGACAGCTATTTGCGACTTTTTGTAAAAAAACAAAGCCGTATTTAAATTGTTTAAAATTAAATGTGTCCAGAGATGGGATTATCAGACTGAGCTATAAAATACTTTTGGAAAACTCATGTTCACAAGCAACTGTTATTAGAGATTTAACATTTTACGCACCTTTTAATTAACATCCAATAATGATCGGCTGTTGCTACGCGCAGAGGCATTTGGACAGTGCACAAGGTGCAAGCAGCGGTAGGAAACCAGTGCCGTGTCGCTCTGTCGCACGTTGTCTATAATTTATAATCAAAGTTAGTCCAAGTACTGAAATCGTTCGTAATTTTTGGGTCCTGCTCGTCGAGTAGTAATACCTTGAGGGCAACGGCATGCTTTATTTGTGTAGTTGCCGTAATGTTGGTTTCTCGCACTGTTATTTGCCAGGTTTGACTTCCAGCTCCCAATGAGTTGGACGTTGTGGAAGAGCTTGTCACATGCCGCTGCATCAAGTCCTTTTACTTTCGAAAGGCTCTAGCCTGATGGAGCTTTTGTAGTCATATATCTTTTGAGAATTCCAGGGTTTAAACACATTGATTTATTTTGACAGGTTTTGTCAAAGATGTGAGGCAGGAGTTATTTTTGCAGGTTTGAACGATTGATTAAATTTGACAGGTTTGGTAAAACATGTTGGGGAGGAGTTATGATATTTTTAGGTTTAAACGCAATGATTTAGGTTGGAACACATTGATTTAATTTGACAGGTTTTGTTAAACATGTGGGGCAGGAATTATTAATTTTTGCTAAGTGAAAAGATCAAATTCCCTAGTGAGGATTGTCAGAGATTCGGTTTGAAGTTGTGGTATTGTGGTAGAACTTGTTAATGGCGTTGCGAATTTTTTTACGTTTTTTTCCACACAAAATGAAAAAAAGGTATATATTTGAAATAGCCTTTCCACAAAATGACGTAAGTGTACCTGGTAATAGCTCTAGCCGTAAACAAGTCATCGATATGCACACAACTTCGTTTTCAATCAAGGGAAGGTGGCTGATGTTATGTACTCGCCAACCCCACGCAATCGTATACGATAAAATCGAACTATGTTACCAGTTGTTTGATGTGAATAAGGAAAAATCAAGTTTTTCGATGCACTGACTTGTAAAACATTTTTTTCTGGGTAAATGCTTTTCTTGCCCAAAAAACAAAACTTAAGTAACTTCACTAACGTATTTATTTTTCGTGTGCCTGCTTTGATTTTTCTTGCCAGCTAGCAATCGGAATTAGCGTAGTCGCAGCATGTAACTTCACGACAGGATGCTGTTAATCCACTGCCACTGCGAGCACTTTTGAAAGCTAAGTAGTTGAGTTGTTTCCTGACCAAAACAGATGGTAAAGTGGGAATATGCACTAGTCACATCCGGCCGATGCTCCATGTCGCCGTAACCCCACGTTGTTTACGGTTCGTTTCATATGACATTGTGATTTAACGCGATAATTGCTTTACTGTAATTCGAACGCGTGTCTCGGTGACCCAGAGGTGGCTTTCTTGGCGCCTGTGCATGGGAACGAGTGAAATCTAATATCCTCCCCAACCTGAGATCAGGCTACGCCTCAAGGACTCGCAATAGGCTCGTTTGTTTGATGGTGGTTAACATGACGTCACGCACTGGAGTTTCTGGCATTTTTCAATTTGGCTTCAAGATTTTGCATTAATGCCGAAGACCGCGGCTGTTTGGAGTGAATGAAAAGCGCGGTTAACCCCTGCAGGCTGAGCACGCGAGTGCTTTTCATCCTTTTGCTTTGTGCCCTAGGGCGAGGTCAGCAATTTAGTCTGTGCGTGCGTATCGACTTGACCCGACCCGCGTCGATTACGACGTTTGCCACGCGCTGATCATGTCTGTTGTCGAACACCTATCTTGTATCCATGCAAATCTTCTAAAACATTCCTCGCTTTCTTTGAACTCGTATCGCACTTAAAATTTTGTTTTTCATTTCTTAATGCTTTTCTCCATCTCATCTGTATCAGTTCACAAGATCACTCTAAGCGACGTGTGGTTTGAGAGCGCATCAGTGATGCACGCTATTAATTGTGGTTTGACCTGTAATTTTTGATCGGAATCTGCATGCGTATTTAAAGAATCATGCTCATTGTATTTGTGTTGAAATCGACCTGGTTGTGAAAGTACAATAGCGGTTCAATGTGCTGTAGCTTAAAGTCAGTTGGCCCAATGTCGAGGCAGCTCTCACTGCTAACAAAATCGGTCGGGATCAAGCAAGTTCTCAATTTAAGGCTTGCTATGTAACAAACTTAGCGGCAGCTGAGCATGTACAGTCAAAGTTTGGCATTGCGTGATGTGTTAGTCGCAACGCATCGCTGCTGATTCGTTTTGCAAGTATTGAGCTAGTTCGAGCCGTCGGTGTTCCGTTTGTTTTTCTGGTAGATTTAAATGGCCTTTCAAGTTCTTTCCAGTGAAAACGTCTTGTTTGAGCTGCGTAGGATATAACTGGCGATCGCAATTTTTTCATGGCGCGTATGCACCTGTCTTGGTTAAAAGCTTTGGCAGGAGTTATCAAGTTGTGGACTGCGCAAACAAACATCGGTGATGCTAACGGCGAAAACTGCAGAAGCATCTGATTGTGAGTCGGTATCAAAATGGTCTTGCACTCAGAGCGATGTGCACGCTCGCTAACAAAATAAATAGACATCTGTAATGGCCTTTGATCCTGCCTTGTCAAAATAGCGCTACCCCAGGGCGGCGATCTACTCTGATCCCTTTTTCAAGTTTGTTGCTGTACTGCGTCATGCTGTATGTTATTTGATGCTGTTAGTCTCGGCAAACTACAGTGTGTCAAGTTTTTTTCAACTCTTGAAGTCTTGCTACGTGCGAAAACGATGGACTAAACCAGTTCGTGTGTATTGCGTCAGCGCAGCAACGAATGAGAATAGCTTTTGATGCATCGTGCTATTGCTCATGCAAACTGATATCTGATTCGTAAGTTGCTGGTTGCATGCAATCGAAGGAGGTAATACGCAAACCGAGGTCACGTTTTTTGTGTGCATAAAGGATTTGTGAGCTGTACGTCGATGGACGCGCGTTATCAACAGAATTTTGCAGATCGCATATAAGATAACGTTGCCCGTATCAGTGGCAGTAAACAGGTTTTAGTATTGATGAAAACAGTGTGCTTAGGAAACGCAGTGATGTAATTGACAGCCATGCCTGCTTGCCCGTACCGTGCGCTGTAAAAATGACGTTCAGCCAACCTGTATGTAAAAAAAGGACTGTTATGCTTGCGTTGCAAGCTATGTAGCACGTATCCTTTGACCTGGGCTCACAAATTGTAGAAAAGCAGGCGCTTTGATTGGCTAAATGGAAGTTTGGTGCAGTTCAGGAATTCTTGGGATGAAATAGTCGTTAGCAGTGTTGCGGTACGCACGTATCAGACAACTCAATTAACTAATATCTGTGTGCTAACAAAGCACTCTACACACCAGCGAGACAGGAAAAGAATAGCCGTATTTTTTTGGCAGCCTCGATTGGTAGTCATATTTGTTGCCTACTTTTCTTTGTGAGTTACGCTACATGTTTAGAATAAGATTCTAAAACGTTACGCTGATTGTACCTGCTTGATGTTAGTATTTCGAGATTTGATGTCGTATCTGAAATACGGGGACGCTCGTGCGGCAGTGGCGAGTTTACGATGGCTATCAAAAAGTTGCCCGGTGCTCATCGGACATATATCAATGTTTTTTGGACGTTGCACAAGTTTGCGTGTAATCGTATTGAAATTGGAGATCGAATCGGAAGTTTACAAGAAACAACAAATCATAATTCCAATTTATTTAGAGGTGCAAACCTTGAAGTGTCTGTTTATTTGGTTGATTCAGATGGAAGCGCGGCATCCAACTGCTGGAATTGGAATGCTTTGCAGTAATCGGACATATCGCTGTTGCTCAATGAGGCTTAAGATTTCCGAAACTTTTGTCTTTTCAACTGATATTTCTTCCGCAACAGTGTCACGCTCTAGTTGCAAATGTGTTACAGGTTTTTGCTGCCGCGCTGTATTTGGAAAAACAATTGAATTTTCCCACTGTGCTGTGGCTACTAATTGTCAGCGGTTCAGGGCAGACTGACCTGTGTGAACTTGGTAGGCACAGGCTGTGCGTAGACGCGAGTGGTGGACTGTCAAAGCAGAGGAAACCGTCACGGTTGGCGCGCGTAATGATGATACCTGTGGCCATCGCTCGGTGTTGTACATTACACCTTACATCCTTTTTTTGGTCGTTGCGTATTTTCCGTTTGGGCTGTAATGAGTTGCGAATATATTTCGAGGTGTCGAACCGTGAAGCGGCGCGCTTCGAGCGACGAGGTAGTTTGTATTATCGGTTTGTTTTGTCAAGAATTTTTGCTCCAATTTGACGTATACTGGCCAGATTTTTATCGCTTGATGAGAAGGTAGTGATGGTGTGTCCAGCATGATTTGTATTGTAACTGACCGCGTTACGCTCCATTGATCTAGACACAGCCAGACGTACAGGCTCTTATGCCAGCTGTGTGTCGCATACCTACAACAAGAGAAGGATAGTAATGCGTCATGGGAAAAGAGTGGTGGCGATTTAGCAACATTACCAGGGCCTTTTAAACAGACAGGAAGCCTTGACATTACACGTTTAATTTCACTCGTTTGCATCGTAGTTTTCTGCAGTTCAGCTGTTTCTGGAATAGCTGACAGTTTGTTGGGTGAATAGCAGTGCGTTTGCGATTTACTGAACACATTCGGATAAATGGTGAGAAGAGTAATTAAGATCCTTCCGCAAAAAGCACACCGCTTAGCAATGCGGCGAGTCGAATTTCAGACTGAGTCACTGTTGCAAATGTCTGAATTGCGTTCGCTGCCTCGCCCGAGTGAAAATGTTTTAATTTCGGGCTGAATTTTCGGATATCGGTAATTGCCGTGTGCAGAACAAATTGCCTGACATATTCTTAAACGCCAGTCATGTAGCAATTACGCACCGATTAAAGGGCTTTACCGTCTGTACCCTCTCGTTCCTATTCGTGCTAAGAGTGAATCTTTTTTGTTTTTTTAGTCACAAAAAATCGCTTCTTTTCGAATTGGATGCGCCTAGGTCGACTGAACAATTACTGAAACTCGTTAGCACATAATTAGCTTCGGTCGAAATGTGGTGACATCCAAGTTGAAAATCTAATTGAACCGCCAGTCACAAAGGTTAGATTTTCTTTGCAGTAGTCGGTGTTATTGTTACGAAGGACAGCAGATTTCGCAAAACAGCGTTTTTTCTTTAGATGCAGTCTGGTGCTGTTGGTCCATGTGGGAACTAGCTAAGAATTAAAATCATGGTGCTTTTTTGTTTTTCAGATTTTAAATGCCTTGCAAGCGCAGTAGGATTTTAAAACATATTGAGTTAAATTTGTGATATATTAAATTAACCGGCAAACGGGGCAGTATATGCTAAGTTGCTCTCAGCGTCTGCTGCGTTGTAAGATCAGAGGAGAAACAATGGTGGACCAGCATGTTGTACCGTCATTCGATCTCAACATACCATCAATCAACCTGAAGGTGAAAACAATTATTTGTTGAAGGAATTTTGAATGCTTAATGTTTTTTTTTGTACAATAGAGCAAATTAGTGTCTTTCATATGTTGTAGCGGCCGGTGAAATTATTATCACGTAAACCTTTTTGGTTGGCGTATATTGGCGAACAACGCGTGCAGAGCAAAAGAGGGAATGCTTCCTGGCAACAGTAATTGTCTTGGTTTGTTTTTAATTCTACATCAAAAAATTTGAAACCGGGAAATCCTGCAAAAAAGGTAAAACAAACGAACGGTTCCTTATTGTTCAACAGTTTATGGATGCGCTTACGAATAGGAAAAGCTGTCTGTAATGTCTATGGTTGATTACGGAAGTATTTTGTTTTCTGAAAAGAGATCAATTTGCTTTTTGCGCAGCACGACGAAAATCCTTTCTTTGACGACGATTTTGATTATGGAATGAAACTGCCATCCGGTTACGGTAGCCCTGACGGTATGCCGCGGAACGAATACGCTCCTCCCCCTTACCCTCTGGAACGCAAATGCAACGCTAATCTTCAACATCAAGAACATTTTGGTATGTTTCTGCTTATGTCGGTTACTTTGTTTTTTTAACTTATGTCGCACCTATTTTTTGCGATATCTGCGTTGTTTCGTGATTTTTGAGGGTGTTAGTTTTGTGTTGTTTTATGCTTTTCATTGTGTTTTAGCCGTGAGATCGGTTGCCGATGCGCGCGCTAAATTGCAAAATGGCGTGGACGGAAATGCGAACGCGAAGATGTGTACGCTGGGCAAGGATTTCGCGATACAGGTACGCGTCAAGTGTTTACGTCCGCTCTTTCGTGTTTGCGACCGTGTCACATGGGGTGAGGTTGTATGGCTAGCTCGCCGCTCCAGCAACTGATACGCACACCAACCACCTTGGGTGACGGTTTGTGAAGAATTTGATTTTAACGTAAACCCGTGTGACTTATACGCCTGGCACGCAGCTAACCGCATTTTGCTGTTTGTTCAGGCCAAGGGCGGTCATCGTAATTCGCCTTCGCGCACCCCGTATTCTGTTGAAAAATCAATAGCAGGAACACCAGCTGACGTCATAGAACCGCTGTCGAGGTAACGGATGATTTTGTTTGCACAATGTGACATTACATAAGAATTGCGCCTCATTTAGATCGTCGTGTTTTTCGACGACGTTACTGACGTTGCAGAATGGCTACAAAGCGGCACAAGAGTTTCGTGTATTGTAAAGAGATACTTGCTTTGTTCAGACTCCTTTTTATTAATTGTACAGCGGCATGCCTCACAAACGATTATTTCCAAAGCTTTGGTAATATCCGCTTTCTATAAATAGAAATATGTGCATCGAGTTTGTAAAATGAGTCAGTATAGCTTTGCGTATTTTTTCCCTGGTTACTACCTGTACGGTATTCGGAGCAGCTGCGCTGGCAGCTTCAACTTCATTTCTTTCTCGCAGCCTTAAGAAGCGGCGACCGCGCCTTACTTTACGT
>JGI24022J15233_10000392_pt1 | contig 26616 bp, 9 predicted proteins | sample Ectturendosymbi2_FD_15233 | JGI IMG/M metagenome (IMG submission 15233)
CGTGACTCACATGAGCGAACTTCGCACCTCTTCTCCACTCCCAAGACCGCATTATGTACTTGTTATTACCTTCAAACCCCACATGGTTGTAAGATACTAACGAACTACTTACCCTGAACAAAGTATGTTTGTGTTTTTGCAACATAAAATAAATGATTCATTTACAAACCTTGAGTGGTAAAATGTTTAAGTGGCTTAAAAAACGAAAAATAACACGTTTACTTTAAGCGCACAAACAATAGCCATTATTATTTTTCTATTGATTAACTTAATTTGAGCTCTTTAAATTGTTACAGCCTGGCAAAACAAAATAAAAAATTATTTAATTTCACAAAAGAATAGCTGGTAGTTTTTCTCGTTAATGAGATGCTCTCCGACTTGCAGTTTTATTGAGCCCTGTCAGTTCAGAGTCGGCTGGTGCTTTGGCGTCAAAAACAATTATATTTGTTCTGCTTTATAGGATTTTAAGGATAGAACTGGAGTAAGATTATACAATGCCCGCTTGTCCTTCTCTGTCCAGCCCTTTGACATTTCACCTACAAGGGTTCTGCAGATTTTTCAAAAACGCTACATGAGTTTCGGTGTCTTTGAGATATCTTAGTGCAAATGCAGTTTATCATTATTTCGAATTGTTGCCGAAAATAGAACTTTGGTTACCGCTTTTATGCTGAAAATATTTAGTAAGTTCATCGCGTGAAAGATGCAACTAAGTTTCAAAATAGCAGATCACAACCGTTGTCATCACACAAAAAGAGCAAATGTTTTCATTGTAAAACCGTTCTAAGAAACACTTTTCACTGTACATTTTGCACAGCGACGATAATCGTGTTTACTATTCACAGCAAACCTTCCAAAACGTCTAAGTATTTAAGCTAATATGAAAATTGATCCTGGTGAGAAGCAATTTAGTTTACATTTTCACCTATAATTCTTTCTATACACGATCATCTTCATGAAAGAAGTAAACTTATTAAGAATAAAACAACTGCCTGTGGAACATTATGTAGGTTCTTGGGGTAACTCAGAAACTTTTTTTCCCTTTTGTTTCTATACGCTATTCAAACCAGAACGCTTGACATTTTAGCACAATATCTCGGTTTCAAAATAACATTACACATAAAACCACATATGTTTTCACAATTTTTTTGCATTAGAGTAGTTGAAAAATTCAAAACCTTTACTTAGGTTTAAAAAATAGTATCTGGTATACGTTGCTTGTCAATGAAATCGGACTAGACGACAATTTATTAGTTATCATAGGACTGTGCAAAATATGCAAGAAGCTGTCACTGGGAGTACCAAGATGCGAAACAAGAAAACGGGCCCAGTCTGTGCAGTAAAGTGATGGTTTTAAAATGTGCATTAGAAGTACAGTGCTGGATTTTGACATAAACTGGAGTTTGTGTTTATATTGTAGGGTGCTTTAAGTAGTAAGATTTAACGTAATCTGACTGTAGTTTTTTCCTATTTAAAACGTTTACTTTAGCCTGCCCCAAATAACCGTGTTCTTGAAAGACCTTAATATGTCAGGTGTTTTTACGGCAAATGTGACGATTTAATTAGTTTTATTGTTACCTTATAAAACAAAGTCACGCGACATTGCAATGAAGCAAAACAACTATGAGAAACGTTATCTTTGACGTCCGTAAAGATGAATAAATGTTTTGAATATAGTATGGAATTTTTTACTGTTTTTGATAAGAAATATGCCAACGCACTAAAAATCTTGGTGGCGCATCGCTAAGAACTTGCGGGTTAAAATGCTACTGACCTAAGTAAGCAGTGAAAGTGCCAACAAACATACACGACACTTCTTTGCATTCAAAGCTTGTTGGAACCAACTAAATAATTACGTTTCATGCAAACACCCACTCTCTCACCTTCTTTGTGAGGTGGACCGTCAGCCATCAAATGAGCATATGGTAGTCGTGGACTTAATACATATTGATTAATTTTTTGCCAGCGTTCGAGAAGCACCCCGTGATCTTTGTGCGATTGTCGCACTGCAGCAAAAATTGCAAATCAATTCAACAACAAGACATACATATATTGAAGCTTAAGTAAAGACAAGGGTAAAATTCCGAAAACGTTCTTTCACCCACAAAAAAACACTGGGTATTAGGTCTGCACCCTGTTACTGATTGAATAATTTTCCACAAGACAGAGGTAATTTTATAAAATTTTAAAACCAACTGACTTTTCAAGCTGAAAAGTTTCAGACAAATTTTAGAACAAATATGAATCCAGAATTTTAGCACATCATAAAACTGTGTCTCAGATTTTGTTCCAAGGATGTAATTTCTTATTTAAATAGTTCCACAAATATGCTGAACATTTGATTCCTTCGCGCTTAAACTTTTTTTTCTTTAAGATTTAACTCTTGGGAGGCAGGTTTTGCACAAGAAAAAATGAAAATTTTACATATTATTTTTGACGCTTTGGTACAAGATCTTGCTTGGAAAAGACTCGCAAATTTGTAGCTACGGTAAGAGTCATCAAAATTGTGGGCCATAAACGTTCCGTTTTCTCGTTTAACAAGCTTTCAAGGCAAATCCGCTTGACATCAACACTTTCTTCACTTGGCCAACGCGTTAGTTTCAACACCCAGCAAGGGAGACAAAGCCAATAGAGTAAAGCTATTGCTGATGTTGTCTAAAAGAAACATTGCAATGCCAAGCAGAATTGTAATATAACTGAGTAATACCTGTGTTTGCAAGAGATATGGCACGCTTTGGTACTTTCAGACAGAACCTTTCTGTACAAAGGACTCCAAGCACCAGATATAATTGAGAAAGTATTTTGGAAGAAAATTAAAAAACTTTTATAGTAACACATTCTGTAGCTACAGAGCGGTAACAGATTCTTTTTCTACGATGTTGTTTCAGATTATTTTCAACGTGAGCGGTAAGTTGTTTGATGTAACAGTTATTGTTTTTCAAAAAGAATAACATGACTTGTTTTATTTATTTAATTTTTGTGATTTCGCATAGTTCAACTTGACTACCAAGGTAACTTTGTTGAAAGCAACCACAGTTTCAAGATATATAAGATATATCAAAACAACTCTCTTAACTTTGTCAAACACCACTTTCCAGTCTTTACCCGTTTAAGAACCGCCAATGCCGCTAGCATCTTTTGAGACACATTTTTAGTTATAGAGTCAATCAAAACCTTATAAGAAGCGGGTTTTCGTGTATTTACCTTTAAAAAAACAGGTAAATCGGCATTTTAGATTTTTTCACAGGTCCGAAAAACGTCACTGGGTCCACTTCGTGACGTCACACTGCCACGAAAATTTTCAGATGCAAAGATACCTGTTTTTTAATCATAAAGTTTTAGAAATTCCGTACCTTATGATGTTTTCATTGACTCTGTTGAGCGATCGGTCGGAAAGTTTTGAACAAAATTGCCAAAGTGCCTTCTGCGGTCTAAAAATTAATGTACGGCTGAATCTTCACACAGCTCTTTAGTTCACAATGCAATGTTCTCGTAACGTATTTACTTTCATTTTCAAACGATTCGTCCACATCGTGGTTGAGCAGCACGTCTTCAACAATCTAAACAACAACATTAAATTAGTGAGCCACGAAAGGCGCATCGTGATCTGCTGACTGGTGAGGTTACCCGCCTGTAGCATAATAACAACATCAAGCTTTGTTTTGAGGTTATCAATAGCTTTCGTTAGAGAAACAAAATACAGTAAAAGCCCGCAAGACATGGCCACGTCTGACATAACACAGACGATGTTTTCGACACTCTTGTAAACGCTTCGATCTTTCAGCCGAAATGCAAACCTGGGGCTATGATCAGAGAAATCGAGGATTGATTAGTTTCAGGAAAGCTATACTTTTCTACTTACCTTGCCAATTTCACTTTCGGAAAAGTGTCTGGCTTCGGATCGAGATTCGCCAGGTTCAAAGTTGCAAGGTAACTGGCTACAATTGTATACAACAGTTATTTGTGAATGAAATCTCCTTTAGGCAAAGAAACTTTATGCATCATCAAAATCGGCCACAAAATGAGAAGTTACGCATTTAATACAATCAGAAACCTTCTGCAAACAATCATTCGCACAAATGTGATTGTTTTTTCCAGCAGGTTTTCTGTTGTGTTGCAATGAGCAACTACAACTCTAATGTATTTACGGGAAACCGTAAGCTCATCTGCAAACAAAGACTTTAGCCAAGGCTGCCCAACCCGCGGCCCGCGAGCTTGTTTTAAGTAGCCCGCAATGTAATAAGTTCGTAGTAGACTTTCAGTATTTTTTATAGGCTCCAGTGTATTTGCCATCAAAGCACACCAAAATTATACCTGTTGTTTCTTTTATGAGCCTACCACCGAAAAACTTGTATAACAAGCGCTTCGAAAATATCTCAATTTTTTAGACATTGGTTTACATCCATACACGCTGGCAACACTGCGTGTAACTATAGGGCTCATTATCACCTCGTGTTATCGCATAAAACTTATCAAAATCAAAGGATCTGTTACGTCACAATAACTTATTGTTACGTCACAAACACGTTTGTGGCCCGCAATAAATTTCTTCATGTGAAAGTGGCCCTTAACACTAAAAAGGTTGGGCAGGCCTGCTTTAGCCCAAGCAATTTGATGAACCCGCAACGTGTTTTGCTGCTGTACCTTTGAACTGCATAAATAGCAAACCGTGCTGGAGGTGGTTGCCCTGGTGCGGGAAGGAATTGAAAACATTTCCGAAAATAAAAAAAACATGTTTTCAGCAAAAATGAATTCTGAATTCACGGAAATGATTTTTAATTCCGCAACTTTTTGTTTCATCAATTGCAGAGGAGGTTTGACAAAATCTTTTGGGAGTGACGATTTTTTAAGTAATCACTGCAGGCCACTACTATCAAGACCTCGTTCCCTATAGTGTTTCTGCTGAAATCCACGTTTTCCTTCATGAGACACATGAAAATCAAGAAGAAAATGAAAAAAGAACAGTGTAAACGAAGTAGTTAACGCCCTTTGAATCAAAATTTCATCCCTTAACTTTTAATCATACTTAGTGCACGAGGTTTCTGCAACAAAACATGCTTAGCAACTGTTAATTTTAAAAGGTTTCGCCCATTACTCAAAGTAACTCGGGCTGCAACTGTACAGGCACCATTTGTTGCAGAAAAACTCGTGAGTTGCCTACAAGTACTGTAATATGCGTAAAAATTTGTTCGTAGAGATGTTTACTTTGAGGTGCCTGAGACGAGTTTAGCCAGTTTCCACTCTGCCCTCTCTTACTTGCAATTCAGCACAGAAAAAGCGCCGCACTCACCTGCTGTTGCAATGGCTGCATTCCGACTTCTCTCTTCTGAGGCAGCACTCAACACAAGAAAGGTCACTCGGCACGACCATCCCCTGATTTTCTACTTCGTGACTAATTTCGTTTCCAAAGTGAACCAGAACCGGAATGATTATGACCGAATGCAAAGCAAGCACGAGTGAGAAAATTAAAAAGCGAAAGATTGGTAATACATCTTTGCTAACCATCTTTGGCTATGCAAAAGTCGACAGAAACAGAAAATCTTAGCTAGTTAATGCGAACACAACAAACTGCGCTGCAACGACACAAAACCATAGTTTGAGTCCTTGAAAAAAAGCCTGTTTCTGTGCAATGTTCAGCCACATCTTGTCAACATATAAAGGAAGGTAGACAAGCTTATTAAAGTTTTCATTCTCAATCTAAATACAACCCAGACTTAATAAAAAATGTGTCATCTTATCAGCTGATGAGCGCACTAAAACTGAAACATATCGCGGAAAAGCAGTTGCTTACTAGATCTTGGCACACTTTCATTGGAGCGATACAAGATCGTATTTTCTCAGTGTACCTGGCAAAGCATAAACAAGAAATAGTATTAACGATTCTTGTTAGAGGAGTAGTCATCCTGGAAACATTTGCAACTACTTTTCGCTGAGAAAAGTTAACAGTTGGCGAGACAATCTCTCACAGCAACACGTATCCTTCAAAAACAGGAACTGCGGCTTGGCAGAGCGTGACCGTGCACCGAAGCGTGACCGCGGCAGTTGAAGTGCTTCAAATGGAAGGCAAGCAAGTTACGTCATACGGGGTTTTCCGCAAGCGGAGCTACTGTTGTTTCTTTCTGTCACTGCTTTTTGTTTTCCATTCAAGCTCCGAAACGAAACCAAAGAGGTACACCCACATAACCTTCAAAAGTCGTAGCGTACATATACAAAAGTCACAGTGGATGGTTCCGCTTTTCAGGGAACTAAACAACGCTTTGCTTCCACGCACTGGGATATTTTGTACATTCAGCAAAGTCGAGGTTTTCAACGCTTTTAACATGAGGAGACCTATATAAAGCTCGGAATGGCAAAGCAATTTTAAGATCTACTCTATATCCAGGGCTACCATCCCGTTCTTATTTCTAAGATTTGTCCTTATTTTGAAGTACTATGTCTTGGAAAATACCACTGTCCTTATTTCTAAGAAATGTCCTTATTTGTGACTTGCGTTCTTATTTTTTCTTATTTGCTGTAGCGTAACAATTATAAATAAGTAATATCTACATACAGACCACCGTATTTCTATCTCATCGTAAGCATTTTGTATTCAAGGTTTCTGATGTAACAAAATTAAAAGTATTATAGTCTTGCAGCACAGAGACTTAACGCACTATCAGTGACGTAGCCAGCCCAAAAATTTGGGGGGGCAAAATGTTTGATTTTAGGCGAATAACACCATTTAGTTTGGAAAAACGCCACTCAAAGGGCAAAATGACCATATTTTCTAAAAATTGGGGGGAATCCCAAGGCCTTTTTTCCCCCCCTTCCCGGCTACGCCTATGCGCACTATAAGGCACTGTTAGCACTGTAAGCAGTCCAGGCTAGTTAGGATTCTTAAGAAAGCTGATTTTGCCGTGAAGGTTAAGCATTTATTATTTAATTGATTCAAGAAATAGGCAAGCGAAAAAAATGTTTTCCGTGACGATTACAAGAAGGAAGTCGAGAATAAGACATTGCTGAAGCAAATGGTTGCTGGAGATAGTGCATAGCAAATCCTCAGTGCATAGCAAAAGAACTGCAGTGATCCTCCAATGCGACATCACACTGAGGATGATAACAGTAGTTATCGAAACGTTTGCAAGATGTCAGTTGTATCGTTTGCTTTGGCCGTGATATTTATTATAATGAATTATCAACTTGCCGAGTTTCAAAGCAAAGGCAGAACTGTTTTCTCAACACCTTAATGTAGTGATGCGCAATCGCTGCAAAACGACAANTTGCAACACCGATATGATGTAGTTCATGTAGCTTTTATAAAACCAGGAAATTTTGGTGATATTTGTGCTACCACTTGCAATAACNTAGCATGTTGTTTGTGATGNTAGCTTGCTGCATAGCCCGTATTTAGCTTAAATACCCAGCAGTGATCATTGTGCTTTACCACTTGCTTAATGGTTGCTTCCGACAACTTTCTGATTGATCAAATGATTCAAAAATAAACACTCCTTTACTTTCCACCAATGTTTGCAATTTAGTTGTTTGACTTAAATGCTTGGCGGGAAATTACAGCACCACTGCGACGCTGTTCAAAACCGTTTCCCGGCCGGTCCAAACTTTCAAGTTCATTCAAACTGTGACAATTTGGAAAAATTAATATGCAAAGGTGCAGTTTTTCATTGAAACAGGGTGACCCAAGAAAAACAGAACCCACAAATCTTTGAATAAAAATTAGAATTTTAATTATTTCTCTTTTCTTTTTCTGGTTGTAGTAGTAGACTTAGTGCATGAAACATTGCACCAATAGTTTTTCCCACCATGTCTTGGTCAACCAAAGAGAAAGCATTTTGCGTGGAGGCCTATTTCGCTAACAATTCATACAAAATAGTGCAAGCAAGTTTTCCGAAAAAGTTTCAGTGTCGTTATGCTCCATCAAAAAGCAGAATTATTGACTGGATTTAGAAATTTAGAGGGTATGGGACTGTGCAAACTCTTAAAATTCAAAAGGTCTGCCCTATACTTATTCTGGTTGGACGGTGAGTCCTAGGACGCGAAGAAATTGATGCTGTGCGGAATTCGGTCGGCCGGAGCAAGTTTGCCTCCAACACCGTGGAGGCCATTTGGAGCGTATTTTGGAAAGAACATGACTTTTATGCGAACAGACTTCAATGACTGAAACTTTGGGGAATGCTTTCACGCAGACTGAAGTTTAAAACCTGCAAAGTGCTTGAAGTTTACTGAATCTTTGTAGGATTTAATAAAAGTTTTATGCGTTCTATTATTTTGGGTTCACCCTGTACATCAAATCAGAATCCCGGTTCCAAGATGTCTTCGCTGACCCTCCACCGCAATCGGTTTTGAGTTACAGTAAAACCAAAAATGTGATTTGTGTCCTTATTCTGACTCCTCTGGGATCGAGAGGGACAATTAAAAAAGGAAGGCAGGAAAATAGTGGCGACAGAAAATTTTTCTTTCCCTGCTCGCACCGCCCCAGCAGCTTATGTCCGCTAACGCAACCGCATTTGTTGTACATCTTCCTGGCCGCAACTGCAGCACAAATAGAATGGAAGTGTTGCATATGACCAGACCAAACGTTTCGTATCCTTTCGTCTTATCGCCCCAAACATTCCCCTNTGAATGATGCATAAACCCAATCTTGCTATGACAATTAAGCTATTCAAAAATTNAAATTTGTTTCAGTTACCCAATACGCATAGCTGTAATTCACTCTATACTTANGGCTATGCAATTGCATGGTGGAAAATGTACGCTACCTTTCAGATACGAAATAAGTGTTTCTACAGTATATCTATAGTAAATGAACAATAGACACGTCGTGTACTCATGTGAAATAGGATTTAGGAACTACTGTACTATCCTGCATTTCAAAGCGTGTGAGGCAATTCCCAATTATAGCTTAATTATGCCATATGTTGATCCCATGCCCTTACTTTTCTGAACAGGCAAAGAAGTAAACTGCGAAAGGAGCTGTGTAGTTGGTTGAAGATATCATGACACCCTTTTCTACGGTAGGTCCTTCTTCAACGTTTGCTAGATGTTGAAACTACGCATGTGTTTAGCACAACAAATGAATTTATGCAAGTATTTTGTAGCAGAATAAATGGGTTTATAGTACTGCTGTCAACCGTCGCATACCAGCTAATTGACTTCAGTACTATCAAAATTGTAAGTTTTATCACAGTACCAGTTCTCTTAGTTTCTGCACCACACTGCACTGCAATCCAGCGCAGTCACACCGCAAAGGGGAAGAACAGCAAGAAATTGTATTTGCATATAAGTGACCACAAGCAGCGCTAAAACGCAATAATACAGAAAGCTTTAAGCAACGACTATGTTTCAAGAGAATACGTTTGCAAAAAAGGTCTTCTTAGTGCGCAAAAATTCATTATAAGATCTTATACTTCCACGGGCTGCGCGGCAAGTTACAAGTATAAAATATTTTGGGTTAACTAAACGGAATTGCAATGTAAACCGCTTTTCATTTAACCTTCTTTACAAAAAATTAACTCAATGCAAAACATGCGGTTTGCTGGTGTTCTCGAAGTGTTTGAAGTTATTAAGGGTAAAATGCTATTGAGTTTCTGGAAGGACTTCTGTTGATTTCTGCTGATATGGTTCATCTTTCTCAGCACGTAAATTGTTAGTTGCATTATGCTAAAGCAGCATTAAGGCTGTTGATATTGCTTTTGAGTACTTACAACTGCCACCCAGGTTAAAGATAGGTCGTGTCGCTGTAGCGTGGTTTTATAGATTACGCCGAATCTGTAGGCTGGTTCTGTGAAAAGCTGTTAAATGTTGGCAATTTCATTAAAAATTAAACCAGTTTTTGAACTTTTTATGATTAGTCACTAACTATTTTTTGGTCAAACAACATCTGCGCAAGTTTCAAAGAAAATGTCTATTGCTCAAAATAGTTTAGTGCACAGAGACAAAATATTGTGCAGAGCTTTACCTGCCTACACGTTGTAAATTTATGATGGTGAGCAAAATTTGGTTTGAAAAATTATGTTTCATCTTTTACTGTAGCTTTTCATTCAAATAATTTGTTGTTAGATGTGTTACCAAAGTATTCACGTAATTATCGTAACTAACCTGAAACAACGTTTGTTTTTTAATAAATACAATTTAATCGAAGCAAAACCCAATTTCTGTTATGCACTAACTGAGAACCAGTTTTGAGCAGAACAAAATAATGAACACTGGTTTGTTTCACGTAATATTCAAACCACACTTGAGTTAAATAACAGTCCGTTTTTCGCCATTATGAGAAAGTTTTTTTGTCTGAAAAATGCCTATCATATGTAGTCCACATTTCTAGGACCGACAAGACAAAACAAAAACCAAGCAGTCCCTTTGAAGTGCTTTTACGCAGTAGTGGTGTTAGTGAGTGTGCAGGATGTGCAAGGGTGTGCAAAATGGGGGTGCCATTTTTAGTTTAAGCGCTTTCAAAGATTTCTGAGCTTTTATTTATGATTTTGTTTTTATTATAATCATTACATATTTTTAGTAGAAAACGTAGTTTGGTTTTCTATTTGCGATTATGATTATTGATATGTTTCAACACAGTTGGATTTTAAACTTGAAGATAATAAGCCCCACTAAAATGTTATAATATAAATAGCCTATGATCAAAGAACAAGGGGCTCCAGTCAAAATTGAAGAGGTCCCCAGCCAAGATGTTAAGGGCCTCTAATCAAAGGATAAGCAGGCCCTTTATGCTTTGGCCATGCATAAGGGGGCTCAATATTCTTCAATAAAAAGATACGTGGCCCCCAATGAAAATTTACGAGGTTCAATTTAAGAATACTGAACCCGTTTTTCTACAAATAATTTTTCTAATAATTGCAAAATTTTGCTGCTCGCCTACCATTATTGTTTATAAATGTACTAATTACCCAGTTTACATATCCTTCAAGCAAAATACCATGCACAGAAAGCCATTAGCACAAGTCTGTTTATTCAACACATGTAGTTTTGTGATAATAACTTGTTTTTTTACTGTTGAAAATGTACTGGTTGTAGCCTAACGTCAAGCCAAGATTGAAATCTGCTTAAAATCTGTGAGTCAGTGCTGTAGATTTCATTCATTCCAGTCTGATCATAATATACTGTGTTTGTTTTTTCCTTTCTCAGCTGATTTACTGCAGAAAAGTCATGTTTATCTGTATTTTTTGGCAGTGAAAATCCAAGAATAATACATTCTCAAAAGCTTAAATCAGCCATAGAGTAACTCCATTGTTCAAATACAGTATTTATGTTGGAGAAAATTATAATGTGAACACCAGTGTGCACGAGTATACTTGCATGGTCTGCTGTAAATGTCAGTAGCTGCTAATGTAATGTTGCATAAGTTGCTCTCAGTTTCTTTTTGAATCAGAACTTGATCTTTAAATGTTTATGGTGAGGCTTTCTTCACCTTTTTCAACAACTAAATATTTTCCTCTGCCCTACAGCTACTTGGTTTTCACGGCAGACATTCAGAAATTAATGTTGGTAACATTAGTACATTCTCTTCATGCATTGTTCAAACAAAGGTATAACAGGATGAATGTGCGAAGTTTCTGCGCAAAGTTTAAGTTGCTACTCTACCGTACTAATGTAGTAATACTGTAGTTCAAAGTATTTAGTGATTTTGGAGACTGCAGTAATTTGCAGACTTGATTGGTTGGTTCCCTTTTTTTTGTGCAAGGTGAACGAATGAAGGTGGAGATGCTGCAGTATTTTCTGTCCATTTAAGTTAAGAAGTGGTGGGGTGTTATATTTTGCTGTACGTTGTGTGCAATTGTGTTATTTGTGTAGTGGATTATGGTGTCTAAATGGGAAGGATAATGTACAGTATTACCAAAGAAGGTATAGGAGCTGGTGTAAAATTCAGCATCAGGTGTCAGTGTTACCGTAAACACACACCCTTATTGTGAAAACGATGACCTTACAGTATTTCGATCTTTCATTTACGCTAGTGCAGGGCCCCCAAAATGTTCTTCACGGGGCCCCCAAATAGCTAGGACCACCACTGCTTCTACATGACACAAACTTCTTTACCTGTGAAGTAAGCTCGACATGCAATGCTTAAAATGTAAACACAAAAAAAGGGTATTTTTATTTTAGTATCTTGGCGGTCCTTCAAGTTGCCGCATTCCACTAAATCTCTTCAGAAATTTAATCTGAGCCTTAAAAATCTATAGACTTGTGACTAAGAAAAATAAATCGATCAAAACGACATAGCTTTGAGTCACACACTTTTATCAATACGTGTGACAACTCACTACTCCATTGGTTCCCAAAGTGTGGGTCATGCCAAGGCGATCCAAACCTACTGTAGGTTTCATGTTTTCAGCGTTCCTTCTTGTCCTCTTTTCTTCACGTTCTTTCAATCTCTTTCATCATAGAGTGAATTATTGCATCATACACATTTCATCTAGGAGTTTTGACAGCTGCGTGGTAAAAATCACGTGATTTATAAGTTCACAAGTCACGATTAGTTGATTACGGTAATATTTTGGAATAAAGTTGTTAAGCTTACTGTTTTATTGTGTATTGCCTAAGGGTTAATTAAGTTAAGACGTGAAAAGGTTAAAAGCTGTGATTCAATGCTGAATCGGTGAAAATATTGATCTAACAGACATATCAAGTAGGTAAATACATCAAAGGGTCGCAAGATGTTCAGCAAATTCAGATTTGGGTCGCTCTCAAAAAAGTTTGCGAACCGCTGCACTACTCGGACGAAAACGAAATGGTTGATTCGTGCATATAAATTGCAAGATCATGCTTTCTAACCTCTGCAACTTCGATTTGAGCTCGATTGTTCCAAATTGTCATGCAAGACGAAGTGTGAACTTAGTCTTTAGCCTTAGCTATCAGAACTTAACAGGAGATATAAATGAACCACTAGTAGGCGTAAGCGACATGTTTTCGCGTTTGGAACGCTTTTCTGCCGAAAGATCTATTTCACTTGATCTTAGCCCCTACTTTTTGTATAAGATATATCAAATACACGAAAACTTTTTCAGTATTTTAATGGTGGTAATTTTTTATCTAAGCATTGATAACTTTGAAATTTTGACAAAGCCATGCTTGCACCATCATGACAAAATCTGGAAATGCCTTTATCCTTGTGCAGACTGAAGGAAAAAGAGCATGATTACATTTGATTCAGGTAATGTTAGTCTGTTTTCATAATTTTAAGAAGTTAATAGTTGCTACTCTATTTGTTGTTTAAACAGTGTCTTCTTTAAATCCTGTTATGGTCGAACAATTACTCACCGCCTTACTCATCTAATGAATTGATGAAACGTACTCCTTTGAATGCCGGGAGCGGCGTAACGTCGTTTTTAATTTCCTTGTTCGCAACAGCGTTTTTAATTTGCTTGTTTTCAGTGTTGTAATAAAGTGTGCCATTGTGCGGCTAAGTTGAAGTGGCAGTAGTCAAATTAGTTGTAGTGTGTTCAGCTGTGGACTTTTCTAGCTTGACTTGCGTTGGTCTGGCGTAGGTGTGGAAATTTTGTTTGTTGTTAATTGTGACCCTAGATAGGTTTTTACTAGGATTTATTTGCATTCTTTTCCTTCTACACAGGCGATTTAGCTTTAAACCCCCTGGTGTGATGAAAATTTGTTAAACACGACACTCTCGTAAGGGTACAAGCTGACCTTCCGTCACCCAATTAAATTGCTGATCGTGGACGCTTTCCTGCGATTATTTGCGATGACTTTGTACTGCGTTTCATATATACCTAATCGCGTTGTCTTTCTGAAAGTGGTTTGCGTGCTTTAGCTGGTCACGGCAGCCAGCGGAGGCTTATCGAAGTTTGGCCTTTTGAACTCGACAAATACACTATTATAATTTGGTAATGGCTCCATAACTAAAAGATGTATTTGATTTGATTTCGAATTTTTCGTGTCAACCTTTGTACGAACCATTTTCTTTTAATATTTCAAATAAAGGTTTGTGTTGATGTTGAAATTCAAAATTGGCATGAACCCTGTGAAGAAATTACAGTAGGATTAACATTTTTATTGCTGAAAACATTATGTTAGATGCAGTTTTTTAAAACGTAAATTTTACAAACATCTGTAGGAATANAATGAAAATCACGGCCAATGAAAACGATGCAAACGACATGTTGCAAACATTTCGACAACTCCTGTTATCATCATCAGTGCATTGCACTGATCAGTGCATTGCAATTGTGTTCTTTNGTGCAATGCACTGATGATGATAACAGGAGTTGTCGAAACGTTTGCAATATGTCGTTTGTATCGTTTTCATTGGCCGTGATTTTCATTATAAGGCTATTTAGCACTTCTGCTTTTCTTGTACCAAATTTGTGGGAATGAACTTTAAATGAAATTACACTTTATGTCATTGCAGTGCTTGAATTAGGCAGTGTGAAAAATGAAGCTAGCCTGCTTTGTACATTTCTGAGTGTTAGAGATTATATCACAATGCTTCGCATTTTTCTANTGGTGNAGCTACAGTGTTTTTACTTCAAACCAAGTTTTAAACCAGACAGCTTTAGGGCACGTNATGTTATGATAAAGCAGTCCNGTGCAATTACGTTCCGCTTAATTTTTGCGATCGTTTACCTGATCTTAACATTCCATTCAGTGCTNTAGCTGACTTCTAAAATTAAGCTTTGGTTTACCTCAAAGAACCATCTTTCGATTCCAGCAAAAGTAGTTACACCACATAACTCGAGGCATCTCCCCGTACCAAGCTCACGTCATCACAGGCCAACGAAAATTTTTGTTTACCACCACAACTTTAAGCAAAGAAAGGCTGCCGTTGTATCCAACACCTCAAAGCAATACGTGCTTAGATTTTACAAAATGCTATGATAAGTTTTATTGTGATCATTGTACGCTTTTGAACAAGGCTTTCGCTCAAAATTAATGCTTGTTAGTCACTACAATGAGCTACTAACAGAACCCTTTTCAAGTCATAAAAACACCCATTTTTCTCTGTTGAATAGTTATCCGTGAATGTTTTCTATAAAGTACGACATATTCCAGACAGGCNATTTACAGCTGATTAAAAGCTTTCCTGTCGGCAAATTTTCATGTTGAAAAACTGCCTCGTATAAGAACTGAAAGTCGANAGAGCGTTCGTGAATTCAGTTGTANTCACACTTCAACCAATTATCATAACTGACAACACGCANAGGGNGAAGGCTGCACCAAGGCCGACACGCTGCCACTGCAAAGATTATCAGAGGATTGTTGAAAGTCATAGATCTTNATCCTGTGTTGCTTTGAAACGTCAAAAGTTGTCGTTATGCAAAAATGCAAGAAATTTNTACTCGATTAAAACTTATCTAAACAGAAACAGGTTGTCTATGGCGAGNAATCCTAATGTGAAGTGTTTATCCGAGTAAGACTTGTACTAGATACGAAAATCATTTTCGCATTTGTTATAATTATAACCTTGAAGAAAAGCACAGCTTTTGTTTAACAAAAGTTTACAGTTTTGAAGAAAATGCAGCGACGACATGGCGGATGGGAATAAATGACCATCGAAAAAACAGGAAGCTTTACAGCATTTTGCTGACCTTGTTTGGACGAACAACAAACAGCATATGGACATGACGTTTAGTTTTCGTGCAGCACATTTGAAAAAATATTTTTGCCTTTTTATTTGCGAGGTGTATCTTACATCAACGTGCAAACAATCATATCACGAAATGGCCTAAACTTGCTTTGAGAAATTTTTCAAAGCTCCGGTAGAAACAGCTTTTAAGCCGCTTATGCCACCATGGTTTCGCTTCGAGCGATAACACACGCCCATTAGCCGTCAACATCTGCAAAGCATTGCTACCACAACAAAAAAATTGAAAGGCGTCTCTGGAGGAGTACTAACACAGAGGTAACCGACCGAACCCCCGGGTTGCTTTCTCTAACTCTTACAATGTTGATTACCTGGAATATATACCTGTGCGTGGTTTCGCTTTTTTCACACATTTGCATACCGGAGGTCGGACAGATTTGAATGCTTTTCTACAGGACAGTTCCCATCGAGAATCTTCATTGAAACTTTGTTTTGTTTACAAGTGGAAACCGGCTGAAATCGACACTTTTGTTTTTGAGCTCGCAAACAAGCTTTGCATGTTCAACATAGTCCGAGGAACCCTTTTGATTAAAGTAACGCACGTGCTCATTTCATGCTTTTGAAGCTAGTTCTGTGCAACCACAGAATATTATTTTTTCTCTGTAGCTTAACGCAGTTTTCAGAAGATGTTTTTCTCTTGGCCCCTTCTCACATAATCTACTTTCTGACAACTTTGTCATTGAGATTTCAATCTTTTCCGCAACATGTCATGCTTCCCATGCAACTATAGCAAGACTTTTGTAATGTTGGTTATTTGATTTGGAGTAGTTTCAAAACTTTCAAAATGTTTTACAGAAATTAAAGATTACTTTTGTACTGTACAATTTTCATTCCTATTATCCTAGATCAGCGGTTCTAAACCTGGGGTTCGCGAATCCCCAGGGGTTCCTGGGAAGATTTCCAGGGGTGCTTGGATGGCAGTTGAGTTTTCATGTATTGCTATTTTTTAATATCCTATACTGGAGGAAAATGCGTGCTGATTAAAAAAACTCCGTATAGATTTGCGTTGTTGTGATGCAACAATGTGAATCCACGGCTTTGCCAGGTAACCTGGGGGTTCGGGTTGATTGTTTTATGACTCGGGGGTACTTAACGGGAAAAAGGTTGAGAACCCCTGTCCTAGATCATAAAATGCATGTTGCAATTTATTCCAATGGCCCCTCAGCACCCCCTTTCCGACGCCCCTGCTAGCAGTAATGCATCGTGTGAGGGTTAAGAAATCAAAAGTAGAATCCAAGATAACAAAATGAAAATATTGCTGTTGCGTTGTTCCATAATATTACTTCAACATTTTTAACGCCGCTGAAATGCGCTCAGAAGCCTGTACTTTGGAACAGTTAATTTTTGTTAAGATTGTAGCGTAAACGTGTTTGTTCTTCATGCCAGTAGGACTTTTTTAATATCAGTTCAAAGATTTGGAAGAAAATTTTCTCACACTCACAAACGGTTTTTGGTCTAACCTTTTGTGAAATGTTTTTTATGAACTTCTGAATGTATAAACGCCTTTGTGTACCAATTGATTTTTTCTCGTCACTGACACTAGGATGGCCATACTTAAAAGCACTAGTGTTTCTGTATGCTTTCGAGGAATCAGTCGACTTCCCTCTGCTTTCATCTTATTGCGATGATTCAAACTTGCACATATCTCTATTCAAGTATATACTTTCCACGATGGCTGTAAGCAAGGAATCGATCAGCAAATTTCTATTAAAAATTTGCTGATCGATTCCTTGCTTACATCCATCGTGGAAAGTACACACTTGAATAGGATGGCTATATTCCAAACATAAAGCTGCGTTTNACCCTTACTAAACATACAATTTATTAACTCAATAAACTTGAATCGAATGGCCTCAAAGCGTGTCGTNATGTACTTCAGATTATCATGCTACAAATGTTCAAAAGATGTTGAGGGAGTTAANGTTGAATAAACTTTATCGTTGACATCAGCAGGGTCAAATAGAGTGATCTGTATATATCTCTTGACTTTGTTCCCAAAACCAAGTCAGCGTGACTTGGCGCTTTCCGCGCAGTAAAGAGGATTACAGTTTGTTGGTATCCGGATTGAACTCTTGACTTGCGGCATTCTGCTTCAAAGAAAACCCAGACTTGGAATATCTCAAAGGCACTGGAAACCAATTTTAGCAGAACTTTACAAAACTCACGCTTCAGTGGCAAAGTTGAATTGCTTGGTGGTTGGCTGACCAGATGACTTCCATGGTCTTTCTCTAATCCTATGTGGCACAGTGACAATCTTTGTTTAGATAGATCAGTTCTTTTGCCATTGTGTTTTCACTTATTTGAATTTCCACTGACAATTGGTAATTTCTTTGCATGTTCTTTTGCATTGTTTTTGCTTATTACCCGAGTCATCTGGAACAAGAAATCAATACAATAAATGGAGAGTGGGCACAAGACGAAGGGAAAAGCAACACGTTAAGCTAGACCTTCCCAGGATGCAAAAGTTTGATATTGGCATTTCAAAACAGACTGATCTTAAATAATGGCAAACCATACTGTGATAAAAATCAACAACTCAGGTACTTTCACCAGTTAACATCTGATAGGTGCTTTGCGCATAAATTTCTGACGTACCTGACAAACAAGAGGTATGATAATATCTGTTATCAAAATACAATTTCACTCGTGCATCCAAACCGGCATTTATGGGAAAAGTGCATGATTTCGTGTTGAGCCCACAAACCTCAAAAATAACACCACAAAAAGCTTAGGTGTTTGATAACCGTTTCTTCACAGAGGTTAAAGCATAGTTTGATATTTTTGAGTCTTTTTAATGCCTTAGCCTACAACAGCGGTTAAATACAGCTGGAAAATAACACAAAACATAAATGCCCCAGACTTTTTATGGTTTGAAGTCCTAAGCTGGTCCCAGATAATTAATTGTATTGCTTAACGTATTCACTCCCACACTCAACGCAGTATAGATTCAAGCATGTATGGCAGCAACAACGAACGCACAGATACTTGAAAAAGCACAAAGATGCAGTAGAAATGTAGCGGTAATAGAAAAGCATACGCTTGATAGATATAACACGATTACTTTGCTGATAGGCAAGCAAAGAAACGTGACCCTAGGAAGGAGCATTGGCATAAATGGCGCCACCACGGATGTGATAATATCTAGCACCGTTGTACACTGCCGGCGACGAATTCAAAGCAGACCGATGTATAAAATGCGTTGGGGAGTAGGAAATTGCGAAGCGAGGACCACAGGGGTTATTTAGATTGGGGGCCTAGCGAGGGAAAAGCTTCTTATAATGCAAAGGGTAGAGGTGATAGAAATTCCGACCGCAATATCGTTAAAATTTGCAGATTTTGTGAAGTGACTGTCACACCACGCTGATGTTGCAGGCGAATTTACAGCATTGACGGTCTTGCTAACATGAAACTAATCCCCATTTTTTTAACAAAGTAAAACCCACCTTTCTGCTTCATCGCTTAAGAGTTACAGTAACGGTTTCTACCACGGTGCGCTCCAGATCTGCGATGTACATGAGATAGATTTTATGTGTCACGATTTTTGTAATTGGACGAACATGGTTTTGCTTTCATTGTTCATGTGCTGCTGGAATCTTTTTCTGTTTTGGCCAATTGATTTTATGCCTATTAGAATTTTGTGTTTTGTGGTGCACCTGCCCTATTGGTACTAGTGAAAAAAATGTTTTTATTGTCAAACTAACACCACAAAGTTGCGATCCACAAGATTTTTACGAACACGTCTGATACATTATTGCACCGTGCATGTTCAACACGTGCTGGATAAGTCGGTCACTTTTCATCCGAGTCCTGAATTTCTTCGGAATGCTAATTAAATTGCCTTCAGGCCTACAACAGCACTGAAGCAGTCTGCCGTCTGTATAAGTGTTATTTCGACTGATGTGTTTACTAAACGAAGAACCGGGTTTCTCTGGTATTTGGAAGCTATTTTTTGCTCTGGGCGAATTTTTCTGAGTTTCCGGCTAAACGCTTTTGCGCTGCAGAACAAACTTTTACTGTTGTAATACATACTTGCTAAAAACAAAGAAACTTATTGACACGACTTAATCAATTGCAAAGGCATATGTGAACAAACTGTAATGAAAGAAGGAAAACATTTTGAGAAGTACGAAAATAAACCTGTTTACACTAAAAAACAATCGAGATAAACGTCTAGTTTTCTCTCTTTCTTTCTAACTGATTATTTTTAACTTTCAAATATACAGCACCTTTACCTTCTTTCGGAAAATGTCACTTTTACGCATCAGCAACTGATAGCAACTTACGATTTACACAAAACCAATAATTGAGTAGCATTTACACTGTATTTAAAGCCCCGGTAGTGTTTAGAAGAGGTCGATCACATATCTGTACTCAAGTCGATATGGGTGTATGCAAGGGATCAATCGGCAAAATTTTGAAAGGGAATCGATTTCACGTGAAAGTACGCATCCTCTTTCCTTATTCCAATGTAATTCTATTTGAATCATGACTAAGGATGCGTAATTTTACGTGAAAGGGATTTCCTACCAAAAATTTGCCGATCTATCCCTTGCTTACCCTAGTTTGGAGGGTACTTACTTGAATACTGTGGATTGTTATACAACTGATCTTGCAGATTTGTTTCAACTGGTAAGTAAACGTTTGAAGAAACTTTGTATTTTGCACATCTTTATTAAACTTTCCGGTAATACTGTCGTGGTTCCAGTGTTTTTGATGTATGATTGAAGTATTTTTTCAGCAGATGCTCCTTGAACGTTTTACAAGTCGTGGTGGTTCATAAAAATGTGTAGTAAAACAAACAACTGAAATAGTAGTAAAGGATGGAATTTCATGCAGTGGAATTCCTAACAAATCATTGAAATAAAAATGTAACTGACAAATGCACGACAAATATTTCTTAGATGTCTTCAAGTTTTCTATAAAAGGAGCCTTTACAGTACATTTAAGAAAACCTACTTTTGTTGCTAGAGCCCAAATTAAAAAAAATTTATTAAGAAATATATATCGTTCCGTGCAAATTAAAACATGCAGCAGTTCTCATTCTCAAGGGTTTGAAAGTACATTTTTTTCATAATACTGTAAGCTTAGAGACGTTGCGAATCTAGACCTCTCTTTCGTTGAAAGCTAAAGTATTGCGTGTTTCTCTTTGTAGAATTTTGCTTTTTATTACCTCAACTGAACGTCAATTTCAGGAAATCTGTTAGGCTCACATCGTGTTTTTCAGGTTATCACAATGGCTAATCACTCTGCTTTGTTTTGAAAAAAAGCAAGGTGTGCTTGACCAGAGTTTTCAGTGCAAAATGTACCGAATGAAAGAATGGTCTAAGAAAACGAACCTAAATCTGTTAACTTTGGTAATTGTAAAGATGAAATCTTGCGGATGCGTAAAACTTGTAAAATGGATGTGAAAATTGGGCTCTAAATGTTTTTCCTCAAGCATAACTCAAAATAAAAATAACAAAGTTCTTCTGATTAATTCTCGTAAAATAGCCTACTGTTGCCTTAATAACAAGAGGACAAATCACTGAAAGGCGTGTCAACAAAACTTAACATTTTTATTTTGTCTGAAATAAAGCCTCACTCCCAGAAAGCTTTACACCTTCTGGCAGCTAGATTTGTGAATGTAAAACCTCACAAAGAAACTTGGTTGCTTGATGGATTTACTACGTCTTCGAGTTAAAGTGTTGAAATTGATTGGAGCATGGGACGGTCAGCAAGTCGGATCCTTATGCTCGAATGCTATAGAACCTGTCTCAGAACGCCTAAACTCCCAAAAGGGATTGTGCGAAACTCGTGTAGCCTGAAGGCACGACACACAATGTACAACACATGACACTGCAAAACTTCACTTCATAAAAGCAAGAGAAAACTTGAGCATCTATTCATTAGAAGATTCGCCAGGTACGTGCGAATATTGGAAAAAGAAAGAAAGGTAAGATTAACATGCAGAAATTTTCACGTGACAGTTGTTCATTCTTCCTATACCAAAGCACTGGACATGAAAATGTGTATAACGTTTCTGCAGTGTTAATTGTTGTTGCTGTTATTTACGTGCAAAGTGCAACTTTCTTTACATTTTTTTGGTAGCTATAGCTTATGTCCTGTGAAAAAGGAACAAAACTGAATGATATTAGTCTTAGTTGCATTTGAAAGAAATATTGTTCGCAACTTTTGGAAAGTCAAGGTACAAGTTAATGTAAATTTAACAGAACGAAAGTGATCTAAAAAAATTTCAGTATATTTTCTTTTTTTGCATTACATTCAGTTTATTTGTAATATTTAAGTTTATTTTTCGATACACATTAGAAAGACCATTGTGCTGGCTGCTGACAAAAGTATTTCCAAATGTTGACATGATACACTTGGTTATTGATAATTACCAACAGATTTGCTAAAACAAACCTCCAAAACTACCTTAGTAGAAATAAAAATATCAATCTCTTCCGTTACAACTTTTTTGTTGCAGACAAAAAGTTTTTGAATGAGTTTACAAAAAGACTAGCCAATATTTTTATTAATGTACTGCAATATAAAAAACAGAAGTGTGTACAACATATAAATCTATACCTTACGTAGCAGTTACTTGGTATGAAGAAATAAGATATAAGAATACGGGACTTTCAATAGCAGACTTAATTTCAGATTATTTAATTGAATTACTACTGTCGTAGCAAATCAGTTAATTCGTTTGTGTAAATAAAATCACATCTTTTAACTGGTATTTTTAATTAAATACCGAATAAATTAATTTAAAAAATTGCTCTGCCACTGCAACACAAAATTTATTCAAACAAAGCTGGAATGTAGTCAGTCTACATACCAAAATAAGTGAAAATCAGTGAAGAAAACACGAGGACGAGCTTTGTTTCAATAACATCCTGTATTTCGTAATGAAATTCCTGTTGACCATAAGTTACCAGCTTTCTGTAAAGCTGGAAAAATTTTATTTTCATTTCTAATGAGTGACAAAAAAAGAAAACAACCAAACTACACATAAGTTCTTTCAGTCTTTATTTGCCTTAATTGTACGGCATAGGTTCCCAACCTTTTTTGAAGCTGGCACCGTTTCATAAAAATATAGTGACGTTCGCCCTCCTCTTTCAAAAAAAACGTAGAAATTACAAAAACAGTCAGATTTTGCAGTATCTTTGTTTTTTATATTGTTTACACGCACAATACATATGACCGCTGAGCACACAACAGAAATCACTCAGTCGTACTATTTAACTTTCATATCTTACAGCTCATTAGAAACAAACCTAGTGACTTTTCGTTGTTGCTTCTCTGAAATTAGGCGCTCATACCTTGGCACGCAATTAATAAGAATCACGTGCAAATAGTCCGAGGGGTTCAAATAGCTCCGATACTTATTTTTCAAATGAATTACAGAGGAAAATCCAGATGGCCACAAATATGTTGTTGCAAAGGGTACTAGAATAGACAGGGCTCTTGTATCCTATATCTGATAATAACTTTGCTTGGTTGAACAAACAGAAACGTTCGGGTTCTGTAGCATCAAACAACAATCTCGCTATACTTGCACCATAATGATTGAAACATCACAATGCGCTTACTGCCGCATAACCGGCCATCTTATGGGTGGCAACCGCAGCGTGAAGCAGAAAGAGCAATGTGCGCCTTTAGCAATTTAAAGTGTTAAACTGGTGACGTTAGCTACATTATTGGGCTGGATAATGTTCTTTTGAATAATAGCACTTGCAAACTTTCATAAATCTCGGTTATTTTGGAAAAAAGTACTTCCAAGACAAGAACTGAAAAACACACAAACTCTCACCCCCAAAAATCTTGTTTCGGACCCCTGGGAGTCCCGGAACCCCCGGTTGGGAACCGCTGTTGCACTAGTTTTAATTTCGTAAAACTTGGATTACAGTAATTTCAAGTTTTACTTCCTTTGTAAAAGCAGCTCCATATGTAGAAATTTGTTAGAGCTTGCTTACTTTTCTGAACTGCATTCAGTTCTTTGACAATCTCCAAGCTGGGATGTAATTCTTAGTATCGAGTCAGAGGTAATTTTGTGCAGCAAAGTTACGCTGTGGCTGGAAGTTTCGTATATTTCTGGGTTATAATACTATTGCATCAGTGACTTTCTGCTACCACTTTGTCAAAGAGCGCTAGTTTCTTAGAAACAGCAGAATCAGTCAAGTGCGGTGCGAGGTATAGATCATCTCCTACTTCAATGAGCTCACAAAGTTTGGTAACTCTACTTTTGTTTTTGTATTATTCAGGGTTTTTTTAAGGCGTTTTAGGGACCCGATTTGGGACCCTAGAATTTCAAATCGGGTTTCTAGAATCAGAGAAAATTATCATCGGGTCCCTAAAATCATAGAAATCGGGTCCCTACAGATCCATACCGAGTACCTAACATTTTCCTTAAAAAAGCCTGTATTATGTGTAAAATTTGTCAAAAGTTTGCCAAAACGACCGACAGCAAAGTTTGCTTGATGCGAAGATGAAATGAGATACAAAATTGAGGTCCTTTTTTCAGTAAAGCTTATAATACGTGCTTAAGTAAAGTTCAGTTGCACTGACCTATTGTCTTCGGCCATGTGTCCAGAATGTCCCACGAAGGAGTGGCGAGGTTAGTCCTGCTGGCTACACCCACGGAAAAATAGTCCAGAGGTCGTCGAAGGTTCAGGTGGCGTGACTGACTACCATACATCTCCAACCTTGCGTGGTCCCGTCTTATACCTTTGTGGAGACAGCAGAACTATCTGAGATTACTGTTGACCGTGAGATATTTTGAGTCCTCCCAGAACTGTTGCTCCCGCGACGCCCCCAAAGAGAAAGCCGGCAGGAAATGAATGAAAATTCAATGACTTGTTAATTTCGACGGATTTGAATTGAAACAAAGAATAAGATCTACTAAGGTAGAATGCGTATTGCTGGAAATCTCCACAGTAAAACAGAAATCTTGTTCAACTGCTAGAAAACTCGACTGACTTGGTTTTTTCACACTTAAGAATATCGGAAAATTTTCTTCAATGTCACAACCACTTGTTTGACTAGAGTACAAAAGAAGGTTGAACCATGTGACAAATATTACTACTGTTTAATCCGCAACTAAATATCGCAAATTCAGTCACCAAACTTACCATTTTTACTGCTGTAACGTATTGAATTCAAGGAAAATGTGCTTTTGGCCAAATGCACATGGTTTTATATGACAAATCGAGCAATATTTCATACCTTCTGACTTTGACTGATGAATTTGGGTTTTGATTTTTATAGGAAAAAATAATTTTGGGGAAAAAAATAGAAAAAAATAATTTTTATAGAAAATAAATAACTGCTTTTTGAGTATTTGTATTGGGCTTTGTTTTATACAGAAAAAAATAGGAAAATTACCTGAATCAGACTGCACAAGTTAAAAGCATGGCTTTGTTTTACATGAAGCGAAATTACAGTTTTGAAACAAGTGAAGCAATTCTTATTGTTTTCAAAACAGCACACTTTTGCATCAAATTGTACTAGAAATGCTATTAAATATTTCATTCAGCTTCCACTGACAAGGTTTAGTCAAGTTAAACACTTGCAGCTTATCTCAACAACAATGTCCCTAGTGATCATATTTAATTTATTCCTTATGTAGCAGTGTAGACAAAGCAATGACGTTTGGTAGCCTATCTTAAAACTGTTTGGTGAAACTCAAAAATATGTAAGTAAACGTACTTAACTTGCTTTGAATTTCAGCAGATTTTACTGCACAGAACAGCACATAACATTCATATTTGCTGCTAGTAGCTTGTAGCTGATTATTCCTACAGGCTTATTATTATAAAATTTGTGAGATTAACTGCATTTAAATTTGATTTTACGCCCACTGATTTTGTAAATAAAGATAATTTCGTTGCCTACTAGATCCAACTCCTCGAATTTCTTAGACCCTTAAAATTTTTACATTGATCGTTTTGATTAATTGACATAATGTCGTATGTACATTTACAGCAAATATTCGCAAAAAAATCGGGACCAAGCGACATACAATATATCAATTAAGCGGTCATTCCTTTTTCTATAAGATCTCTGTCACTACCCTTTCTCAAAAAAGAACCAACTCTCTTCATATTAATGTTCGTTACTGACTTTTTCATATTTTTTAACAGCAACATGCTTCTCAGGACATCTATTTTCGCAGTGCTGGTGATCACAACAGCAAATGGATTTCTTTACCCACGAGGTAAATCTTTTGTTAGTTTTATCATTTAGCACCAACCGAATAGGGCTGTGCCGATTTGAAATTGCTTTATTTTGTATTTTTGTGAAATGGTGAGCACTTTGTTTAAAACAAGATCAAGCATCCTCAATGAAAACTTGCGATTGTGAAATCGTTCGGTAGCACTGTTTATTAATTCAGAAGATTTGCAACATCATTTGTCTCATCAGAGAAATTTAATGCAATCTAGTGCACTGTCGTTAATTATCTCACAATAATTAGTAATCGCCTGTATGTACGAGATGCTCGCATTCAATTTTATTAAGGAATTTTTGACACTGAAAAACAGACTCTGCAAAAGTATAATCCACCACATTGGCTTTTCTCCTCATTAGATAAATTTATGATACCTCGGTTATACTTCTTAAAATTAGCGCCCGTGGTGAAATCCTGGAAGCGGTCGAAATCTTTTGTCGACAGCTTAATATGAGTTCTTTGCTTCTAAAATTCATTGGCACGAACAATATTAATGTACTGACATGCTTTATGTGGCACACATACTATAGATGTCTAAATTGAAATCCATTTAATCGTGAACATAAATAATTGCTGGTTTACAGGTAACATGACTAACCCAAATGGTGGCAACGACGTTATGAGTGGTCCTGGTCCTATGGATGGCAATAACATGACTGGTCCCATTCCTATGGATGGCAACGACATGACAGGCCCTGGTCCTTTGGATGGCAACGACATGACAGGCCCTGGTCCTTTGGATGGCAACGACATGACTGACCCTGGTCCTATGGGTGGCAATGACATGACTGGTCCTAGTCCTTTGGGT
>JGI24022J15233_10000394_pt1 | contig 26591 bp, 17 predicted proteins | sample Ectturendosymbi2_FD_15233 | JGI IMG/M metagenome (IMG submission 15233)
CCTGCCAGTGAGTTTGCTGATGGTGCTCCATGCCCTGTGGCTAGAGTGCGAGAGGTCGATGGAATTGACAGTTTCCTCCCATCGCTTCTGCTTCTTCTGTTCGAACCGAGAAAGTAGAGATGAAACGGCTCTATCAGAGTCAGTCCCCACTGCGGCTCGGATGAGGGAGCGATAGAGGGTCTCGCACTCTTTGTCCCAGCGTGGCACATAGTTCTATATCGACCCACCACCGATATTGCACCATATATTTGGCCCGTGTTGGTAAAAAGTTCCCTGCTACTGGATTAAACGCAAAGGCCCAAAACTCGCGTCAGTCAAACTTCTAGTCAGGCGTAACTTACGCTTTTATGGGAAAACTGTCAGAAAAGAGCAGCTCCGCTAGCGAAAGGTGTGATCATCAGACTATAAAAGATGTCTCCATAATTTTTATTTCCCACTAACACGTGAGGTCGTTATTGCTGTTAGTTAGCCGATACGTTCAATAAAGCAAAGCGACAGTCAGTAGTGCAGCAACTGAACTTTGAGAAAGAGTGCACGCTGTGTATGGACTGAGTGTAGAGGATTCGAGATTTATTTTGTCCGCACAGTTTTCAGATCGAGGTATGTTTTCCGGTTAATGTAGGTCTTTATTAATTAACGGCAAAAAATCTACACAAACATCAATGAAAAAGACTGAAAACCTAACCAAGAAAATGTAAAGCTGGAACTCAAATTTAAAAAACGCAAATTTAGCAACTTTACAAAAGTATATGTGAGAAAGCGCGATTGCTCAAAAATATTCGTTAAAAATTGTGGAAAATTATCTGAAAATCCAATTTGCTGTGGGGATTTCTTCGTTGGTGTCACAAAAGCACAAAACACTTAATTTTGGCATGGTACCTTTATCAGGATCACATTTACTGTTCATGCACTGCGCTTTCTCAAAGAAGAAATTGTTGAGATGAAGGTCCTACATGTGTTAACAAAGTTGAAATGATCGCTTTTCAATTAAAAGGTGATCTGTGCTTTTGTTTCATGTATTCTGTATGAAAACCAATGCTCATATATTTTCCTTACTTGATGCTAGTGCCGGCTATCTTATATAAAAAACTTTACAACAAAATTAGAGTTGCTCAACAGCTTGTAAAATGTTGCGTTCATTAAAATATTTCTAATAAGAAACATGCCAAAAATATCTTCTGTAACTTACAAAGTGGATATCCAAGAAGAAATGGATACAAATAGAACAAAACCGTATGCAGCGTCATTCTTTGAAGAAACAGCTGCAACTAAAGCCCAGCATAAAATTCCGAACACAAGTTCAAGTGTGCTGAATATTCCATTGGCAGTTTTGAGGTAGGACTTGTTGACCTCAACTGAGCTACTTGAACTACTGCCTCCGCCTGCAGTAGGTGTGCTTTCATCCATGTCGGAAAAATCTTTTCAAAGTGCCGACTTGTTGTTTGTTCAAATTCAGCTTTGTTTTGTAATCAAACGTCAGCAATCTAACTCTGCTTTGAAAAGTCTTCTGAGGAAACAAACAGGTGTTGTTCGTTTTGACAAAGCAAAAATACAAAAAGCTGCGCTTGCTAATTACCCGTGCTCAGGAGTCCTGGGGGTCCACTACCCAGGGGCAATAACTTACCCTGGGTGAAGTCGAGTGTTTCACAAAAATCTACGGTTTCATGAATTTCAAGCTAGCTTAGTGAAGATTAAGCAAATTTCCTTCATCTAGATATTTCGTAGATATTTCATCAACTTTTTCAGTTTTTACTGTGTTTAATAATTCTTTTGACCACAACGAATTTCCTCAATGAGACTAGACCCAATCCTTTGCGTACATAAGCATACCCTTTTCATCTATAATATTTCCTCACCGTGTTCTGTGTACGTTCCTTTGTTTGTTTGTTTGTTTTCTAACTGTGCTTATTTTATTTTCAGCTGTTGTTATCTACCAGTAGTCATAATTTTCGAACGGGGTTGGTTGAATTGGTAACCTCCATGGTCTTCAGTAATCCTATGTGACAAAGACAGTTGCAATCTTTGTTCATATTAATCAGTTTAGGAACGCCTGAGAGCGCCTGAGAGCGTTACCCCGAGAGAAGGCCTGAGAGCGTTACCCTGCCTTTCCAAAAAGTGAGCAACAGGAGCGGAGGTGCTTTTTCATAACAGTATCATATGTAATTTCATGTTTTATCAAGAACGTATTGAAATAAATTTATTGCATTCGCGCACCCAGAAATTTCAGAATGGTTTTCTGCAGGGGTGTAGGGGGGTTCCCACACCTTTCTGCACTAGCTTACATTAAAGCATGGCTGCTACCTCACAGATGTGCTAGCGCCACGCAGATTCACACTGCTAGTCACAATTCTACAGTGAAACTGGAAGATCCAGTATGGAAAGTTTTGTAGGCGAATGCTCACAAAACTATTTCGTGCATTCTTTCCTTTTATTTGGTACGGGAACGCCGTTCCCACACTTTCTTTTTTAGCACTACACCCCTGGTTTTCTACAATTTCTGTCATTATTTTTGAGGTCAACATTTTTGCTGAACAGAAACAAACATATTGGTAACGACTTTTTTGTGTTTTATGAGTTTCCATTTCTTTCAAATCTTTTACTGCCTCTCCTGCCTTACACCTGCTCCAGCGTCCCTAAACCAGTTCGCTTGCCATTGTGTTTTCATTTATCATAATTTCCACTTTCAACTGGTTACTTCTTAGCATGTTGACTTTTTGCATCTTTCTCCTTATTAGCTGAGTCATATGAAACAATAAACCAGGGTTGTGGAGTTGGAGTCGCAAGGAGCCGGTTTTAGGTGGAGTTGGAGTCGGACGCCTAAGAATACGAGGAGTCCGTGTCAGAGTAGGACATTTCTTATCCGCCTCCGGAAGTCCATTTGAATATTTTTTTACATCGCACTCCCAAGTTAGGAGTCCAAACCCGTTTCTGTTGAAAATTTCAACTTAAAATGGTACAATTTATTTTAAAGCTTTTATTGAAACAGAGAATTCTTGCTGTGCACCACGATTTCCATTGATTGCTAGTTGCTGCTCGCTTCTTTGCCACTGATGACACTGACAGCCAAAATTCATTCAGGTTATGTTAAGGTGTCGGAGTCAGAAATTTGGAAAGGTCGGAGTCGGACAATTTTGGAAACTAGGGGTCGGAGTTGAACGTTTTACCTCCCACTCCGCAACCCTGCGATAAATCTCTCTCTCTCTCTCTAAATAAAAGCGTTTTACATTTAATATAGAGGGCTGCTCTAGCTCTGAGAGGAGCCTGAAGTCAAGGAACAGCTCAGGCATTGCAAAATTTAAAAGTTAGAAAAAATTTCTTGTGTGCGTTGTCGAAGCGTTTCAGGCACTATTCATCAACCAATGTCGTGCCTTACCAGCAAATGCAAACTTGCATGCCACGACTGTTCAGTTGCTCTGGGAATTTAAACTTTCCCCTTTACTTAGTCCCTATAATCTCTAGTAGGTAGTCTACTTATATTACAATGTGCATGCCGTTGGAAAGATACCTAGTGAAAGAAATTTCACTTGCTTTTCTGCAGCTTGCATATCTGTCACACAAGCAAAAGCTTTGTAATAAAACCGGCACTAAGTTGTATCAGCCGACATAGTTTCTTTCATGCACAAAGTGTGTCTACCGGACGGTTTCATGGTTACACTGCATCGCAGCATCAAAAACATGCAAGTCCGATGAGCGTCAAGCACGTGACTGTGACAAAATAAACATACCGGAGCGTCACCGCGGCCGGCGCCATTTGTGTACCTGGCGTTAAGCCATTGTCGTGGTAAATCAATACCAGAATCGGAGGACGTTGTTGGCTATAAGTTTGCCCGATGCGTTATTCGACGAAACAGTTTTCATCCAAGCCTCCCAGCAATTCGACCATTTTGTACTGCAACAACTGTTGTCAGCTGCCCGGATGCACTAAAAAATGAGAGATTTGCGTGGAGTTGCGGCCTTCCGCTTCTCAACGTGTTTGGCTGTGTAGCAGTGATAGGCAAACTTTCGTTATGGCGGCCCAAACCGTAATTAAAGGTGCATGCTTATTTTTGAAGGCCCAATTTCAAACATTTGCTGTATTCAGTTACCTGTTACATATCATTCTATGTAAATGTTATAAATTGCATAATGACAGAAAAATGATTTGTAACGTCAAACATGCAATAAATGTTCCATTGTTGTTACAGTAGCCTATGTTGTAGTCCACGCAACCAGCACAGGACTGTTTAGCTTTTATGTATCACGCGGCCCACAACAGGTAGTGTTGGGCGGCTCAATAAAAAGCGCTACAAGGTCTACAATTGGGCTGAGACCCACAGATTGCCGACCGCTACTGTACGTACAGTATACATTCCCATGGATTTGGTGAGCTTCACTGGCTTCGAGTATCTCTGGATTTAAATTTCTATTCTTTAACAAAGCGAAACAACGCACTGTAACTGCATTGCTTCTGCATAAAACGTTCTCAAGTTCTGGACATGACACTCGCAACGAGTGTCTACTTCTTGCGTTTCAAAGGCAAATAATGCAGGTGAAGGTGATGAAAAAGTGTCTTCTGTGGTCAACAGGGGCCAGGGCGGTAACCACCTGATATTTTCGGGGATGAAAATGATTATAACTTGTTATTGTACCTATCAACAAATAAACATGTTTGTTAAAAATTCCCGGTTGTCCCCCATGGTTGCGGGCCTGACAGAGGGCGAATGCGTGGAAGTCTTCAGACGGGAAATAAAAAAGCAAAACAATTGCTTCGACTTTCCGGGGAGAAATATTTTTTCTTGGGGAAATGTTGGTCACATTTAGAAACTACCAAGAGTGAAAAATTCTTTATAATAATAGGAAATACCAGCGAATTTTTCTTTTCGCAGTGTTTGTTTTCTCCATTATTGCGCATTTATCATGGAAATATTTCTGTGGGTCGGCTTTTTGACTTCAAAAGAGTATTGCATGAAATTCATATCGAAGTGCACTTAGTAACAATCATATCAGACATATTCCATCCACCCGTTTCTGAGTTAAAACTTAATTCTTTGTCTTTTAATGTTTTACGTTCACGAAACACTTCCCTGGTTTGATTGCGTGGTGGCAAGTATACAGGAATCTTTGGTNAAGTCAAGGTTTAGGATTTTATTGATTCGATAAACGCTGAGTATTCCTTCCACCCAGTGGAAATAGTTCTGCAAAACTGACATCATTCTGGCACGGGCGTCCGCAGAAATTTTTCCAGGGGGGGACAACGTCAACATTTTGCTTATCATTTTCACGTTGCTGACGACGCAATTCAAATGGACGTTCGCAAAACACTTCGCATTTTACACCGCAAAGATAATGCCCCATGTTACGGTAACATTCAACAAATGTGCTTCGTTTGCAGCAGTACCCAGGTATATTACAATAATTTACACAATAACTGAAGCTTGTCCAAGCAGGGTGCTTCATTTCAAAGGTGTACAAAACCACAAATTATGACTTTATTTCACCTAGCAAGACTTGTCAACGTCACTTAGAAACAACTACAAGAGCTGTAAGTGTCTGAGATCTCGTCCAAAGCGATCAGCCACACTTTCAATAAAACCTTGCTTTTCTTTGCTGATATTTTCACGGTGAACGTTCATCACCCATAAACTGGATAAGGGTTCACCTGGCATAGTCGATCGAAGGCTCGTTTTCACTCTTTGCAAAGTACTAAATGTTCTCTTTTAGCAGTGCATAAACACGAAAGTTAGACAATCTCGCAAAACCATTTTCAGCAATGAGAAGTAGATCTGCATTTTGGCGCGACTATCGGACAACTTACAGACTGGGGCGTAGAGAGGGGGACAAGGCGGGCACAATTCCCCGGGCGCTGAATCACTGCAGATGGCGCCGAAAGTCCCAACAATGTCACAAGTACTTTTTTCAATACAGCACATTTCTTCCAAAAAACCTCAGGTTCGAACATTAGGGTACCAAACTTGCTTCTTGCCCCGGGCGCCATTCAACCTCTTTATGACCCTGCTTACAGAGCAGATGAATTATGAAAACTCACCACAGAAAATACAGTTTTGCACTTAGAAGTCAGAAGCAGGGTTTCCAGATTGACCTTTTTTGGGCCAAATTTAAGCAATTTGGCCTCGTTTCAAGTTGGTTGGTCCAAAATTTTCTGTTGGCCTTTTGGCTCTTGTTTGGCCTTTTTAAACTGAAATAGGTTCTTTTGAAGGAAAATAATAGTATTTCATTTTGTCGCCAACACATTTGCTAAAATTTGTGATAACTGCTATACCAGACGCCCGCATTCTGATGTTATTAATATTTGAGGGATGCTGGATTTGAAATTAAGCTTTTGCGTAATCATTGGAAATGTGTGCATTCACTGCACTGCGTAGTGTGCTGTAAGCACCAAGCAAGCTCATCGCTTGCTGACAGGTCTGCGTCTCAGCGATATAAATGCGACAGTGACGTCGACGAGGAAGGTTCTTACGATTCTGGTCGTAAGCACAGGAGTGGATGGGAGGTGCCTTTCGTATGGGTGCAGAAAGTTGCCGATGGATCAGTGTGCAAACTTTCGCACTAGGCACTACTGTACTCAAAGTGTGAAATTTCACAAACCATGAAAGTCAAGGAAGATTAGTTCTCCACGACAATGCCAAGCAAGATTTAACCTTAATTTCATAGAAACAAGTTTTTGATATCCTTGTAATTAGATGTGTTTTTGTGACAAAGGAATGCCAATACCGCAAATAAAGTTTGACTTTTTTCTGGCCTTCAAACAATCGGTTTGGTGTTATTCTGGCCTCTTTTTAGCATTGCTTGGCATTTTTTTGAAATTTTTGTCTGGCAACCCTGGTCAGAAGTAAACCTTAACGACAAAGATGTATTCTCACAAGCCTGCATAGACGTATTCCAACAAGCCACTTAGTCAGGCTCGCAACCAAGTGGACAACCGGGCAATTTCCCCACCAAAAGTTTCAAAAACATGTTTAGTTGTTAGGTACAACAACCAGTCATATCATTTTGTCCCACCACCTGAAAATATCAGATGGTTGTGACCTGCACAAGTAGTTTTATATTCTGTGTCTGTGTAAAAAGAAGCGTGCATACGTATAGTTTGACTAAGCTATTCACTCAGGCACATCGGTCACACTAACAATGGATTTTTCAAACTTGTGGAAATATTGCTTCAGATTCACTCGTGCTGCTTTTCGCACAAGATATAATTACATGGCTTACCGCTATCAGCAGTCATTGTCTCGCTACATTACCTGCCAAGATGCCTGCGTCTAAACTAATGCGGCAAGGCGCTTATTACCGGAACGTGAGTAAAGATGTGCAGATTTGCTGCCATGTTATTCTTATGCAATAAAGACCAACAATAGAACAATTAGCTCGCAAGTTTCGCAACCTGCTCAGCTGTGCAGGCAAATGAGCCGACATGAGTGAACTGTAAACTCATCAATATGCACGACCTAGCTCTTTTGCAGTGCGGTTGTCATGCCGGCAAATGAACTGTCATTGCAAGAAATAGTTAATCAGAATTAAGTTGCTGATTTCAGATTTTACAGTAATTATTGGTTGTTAGTCTCAATTTCCAGGGGTAGCCAAATGCCCGTTTTGCCCTCCCACCTGCGGATGCCCATGCATACAGGTAAGTTTTTACACAACCGAGGAAAAATTTCTGCATTGCCGTAACTAGGTTCTGCAAAGGCAACGAAGCCGAATCTATTAGCGATTTCGTTGTATGCCCTCTACCCCTCTAAAGATGCTGTATAGACGTCGAAGAAGATGCTGTTGTAATGATGGTATTCACAGTAGTTCTTGATCGCCATAATTTATTGTAAAAGGCGAAATTTTTCTGGAAAGGATTTTTATAATTTCTATTTGAATAAGCCCACTGACATGATCGAATTTACGTGTGGAGCGTGTAAAGTAATTTGTGATCAAATCCGTAATGTAGCATGCGCACCATGGTTACACTGCAGTTGTGTTGGACTAACGGAGGTGCAATTTGAGATCTTTCACAAAGACAATTTCTTACATTGGATACATCGACACTGCTAAGGTCAGGATAAGGATAGGAGACTCAGTGGCGTAGCCAGCCCAAAATTTTTGGGGTATAAAAATTGGGGTGTGAAAATGTTTGACTGAGGTCAGCAACGGTATTTTTGTTTGAGACGCCGCTTCCCAAACCAAAAAATGACTAGATATGCTAATACTTTGAGGGGTGCATGGGCCCCCGGGTCCCCTTTGGCTATGCCTATGAGGAGACTCGCTAATCATGAACGTAAGGAAATCCCCAATATACGGGGCCAGGTGAGAGACAAGACAGAAATTAAAAAAAGTCCAAATGATGCATATGAAAAACTTGTTCAATGGAAATCTTTAACAAACGATTTCCATTAAAACACTTTTTGTCTGTGACTATTACACTGTTACTTTTGCCGAACAACCTTGTTTTGACCTCTGGATACTTGTGAAGATAAAGGGCTTAAAAATTACACGCACAACTTAGTATTCAAAATATGACACTCCCTAGTGTAAAATAATTCTTGAACCCCTTTTCGATTTACTTTGATTTTTTTCCATTCTGCTTTGTTTGACCTCCACACGTGTAACTTTTTAACTGCCAATTTTTGTGCCTCACATTTCAAGATTTGCCATTTGATTTAAAGGCCCTCCTTAGAATACGTCTGTCAACTTTGCTAACGACATTCTGCTTACGCATTCTAACAACACTTTGTGCTGTGTCCTCACAGTGTGATATCGTCGATGTGGGTTTGTTGCTCCCTAACCGGCGTCAGATGGTTTCCCATTTTGGTGAAAACAATTATTTGAGAACGGCGTATTTTCTAGTTTTTCCTTGTCGCAGCTTGTGTTCGGGCTTATTCATTTTATTCTTGAGTTTGTTTGTCACTTGCTTTAGCGCTTCAACATTACACCTGTAAGCTTTGTTTCAGGATTTCAGGACTGAGGATGCGTAGAGTTACGTGAAATCGATTAGTTTAAAGAAATTGCGAATGGATTCAACTAAGTAGGTTTTGTGGAGACTAGTCATTTGGAAAAAGACAACAAGTGTGAATCATCGAAAAGTCATGAAAGAAAAGTACAGTAGTTTGAATTCCCCGATAGCATGCAACAAAATTAGAGCTTTCAATTGTTGTTACCGATTAGGAGTTACGTTTCTTTTACATAGGCAATTGTTTTGTTTAGTTGCCTTAATTTTTGCTTTTATAAGTGTATTCCTCTGAAATGCTTTTTGCATTTTTGGATATTATCTAGACTCAAATTCTTCAAAATATTTTGAAGAGCGAATGCAACGAATTTTCTGAAAATTGTTATGAGCATTACCACCTTCGGCATCTAATCAGTACAAAAGTGTTTGTTCAATGCATAGAACTTCTCATAAAAGTACGCAATCTTGTGCTGCCTGGCAAGGTCTTTTGACGAGCAATGAGCAGAACTGATGCCATGTTTACCATTTTACTGCTAGACAAGCATTAACAAAATGGTTGCTTATGAACACGAAGACGATTTCTGAAATGCTCAGCAGTGTAAAAGCTTTCTGCATTTATTTAGCTGTTTTACAACTACAAAGCTGTTGTAAAAAAAACTGTCTAAAAAAGGAAAAGGAAAATTATATTCCTATATCAGGTCTACATTTTTAGCCAATCGTCTCTATCGACCCTCTAGCAATGACCGACCAGTTATATTTTATTATTTACCTCGAAGATCGACATCTGTCAATGTGCCTACATTTTCTAAACAGTTCGAAAAAGAACCGTCAAGGCATAAAACGTTGAAAATTGCAAAACCATGTCGTAACAAAATCAAATGTAACAACATTACTGCCATGAAATCAATCCAGCAAAATAATATGTGTGACGAGCGTATCACGCTGCTATATGCAAAATGTTTAGTTTTCAACTGCTGATTGTACAAAAAATGGCAAGTTTGCTAACGTAACAGGTACAAAGAGGATGCCTAAGCTTCTTCACTCGAAGATGAACCACAAGGCACGTGGCCTTTCCAATCACGAAATGCAAGTATGCTGTGAGTCATGTAACAAATGGAAGTGAAGAAGCCGAACACAGCTGAAGCGACGAAACCGCTCATTCCTTGGCTGAACGCTGCTACCACCACAGCCGCTATGAAATAAAAGATGGACCAGAAGCCATTGAAGAAAAATTCGATGATTAACCAGGGAAGTCCTGATAACGAGGTTGCGTGGAGGGAGGATGCGTAGATTATAAGCAAAAGTCTGAAAAGCAAGTAACATCGTTGTTATCACGGTTACCAGCCGCTAGACAAGGTTGCAGATAAATACATTGCGATTTTCTTGTGTTTCTTTTGAGTGTAACCTGCAATAAATTAGAACACTTTCTATGTCTATAAATAAGAGGTATATAGTACTGTAATACCATTCAGAAAAGGATTATATACAAATAAACAAAAAATCGATACAGGAATGCAGGAGTTGTCACAAAATAGTGGATCAGATATCAGCAGACATACGAGTCTTGCTGATCAATGTAAACAAAAGTTAGAATTATTTTTTTTTTTTGTTTCTATAAAATTATACCGCGGGTTTGGTTAGTATGTGCAAATACAACATCCCACATTCATTATTTTTTCGTTGTAGGTCTGGAAACAACTGCTTTTTGAGCACAGGTTGCCTTTTCGATATTTCTTTACCGGCTTTGGCGTTTTGTTTGAAACCAATTTCGGTAAATATGCTAATTGCTGTATTGCCATGCAGACACATATATACGAACTGTACTCACAGTGTTAAGATCCACGCTGCAATGGTAACCACCAGACCAAACGCACGCCCAGAGGTGCAGTCATCCACGCACCAGCTGCCTTGGGTGGCTGCAAGCACAGCCCAGCATATCAAACCAAAGAGCACTTCTAATATTTTCAAAACTCCACCACCAGATGTGATGTAGTTAAAATTAAAACCTACGGCAGCGCCCCGTGAAACTCCTTGTGGGTGTTGATCCATGCTTTTTGTTTAAGCGTTACGTAAAGGACGGTGTAAAAGACGTATTGTAAAACAAAGTGTATTTAGTTGTTTCAAACGTAAAATTGCTTTATCAGCACAGGATGTAATTACACTAACGGTGCTAAGACTTAGCTGGCTGAAAGTTAATGGATTACTCCAATTCAACCTATTGATGCGCTCTTATATTCTTTCAAGGTATGAATCGTAATGTTTAGGTGATCTGCAAATACGCCTGTACGTACGAAATCATTGCTGCACAACGCTTGGATAAATGATAATATTAAATCTCGAATCTATGAAGAATGTTGCTACGTCACAATAAACCGTTAATATGTTCTATTTTGGCATTTGCATTACCTTGAATATTTACTCGCCGGTACATTAGATGGCATATGACAACAAAACTGTGTACGCTAAAACTAAATTTCTATCAACGTCCTAAGATGAAAGCAGTTTAAAAAACATTTGAAACTATTTTTACATTTGATGCAATTGTAAAAAAGCTGCCTATAAAAGCGTGTCTAGCTGTTTTTGCTTTTGAGAATAGTCGCAGAGATTAATAAAACATATAAACCCATGTGTCAAGTTTGCTATCCTTTTCTGTCTCATTACAAAACTCACCACAAGACAAATTTAATACATTCTTCAAATGGTTAGAATTTCAGTAGTTAAGGGGTACTTCTGTTGTGGAAACGTTGTTCACACGTATTAAGTTTATTTCTTGTAGAATTGCTTACCTTTCTTCATTAAAAGGTTCATACCAAATTACTACTTGTGTTGACTCCGGGTAATACTTAGGCCGGTTAAGCAAACTTAGCTTTTGTGATAACTGACCCTTGGTGTAAGTTGTCGAACCCATCAGCCAACACTGCACCAAAAAGACTTTTTATTCTGGGTCGTGAGCAATACCTCACAACAGTGTAATGGTCCAATATAAATGATGTCACACTTCAAAAGCGTCAACATTGTTTTGCATGCGCTACCCAACAGCTTAACAGCTTTGAAAAGTACTTGATCACTGTCACAACTGCACAAAGAGTACGCTCGTTCATACCTTCCACTCCCTCCTGAAAGTCTATGACAAAAGATAATGATTTTGAATCGTACGCCTGCAGTTTGTACAGTTGTGCTATTTTTCACTTTTTTGCGTAAACGCGCTGAGGCAAAAACAAAATTGAAAACCGCAACCATAAAAAACTAGATGTTTTGAATGATCAGTGTTCCCCCTCAATTTAACCATAAATCTATCATTTCGGTATTGCAGGTCTTAAATTCAACGATTTTTTACAATCTAAAAAAGAGTCCACGAACGTTTGACCTCTTCCTTTCTGGCGTATGTTTGCAAACTTGGAAAAATGAATGTTGGCATTTGCGAATAGCCCCTAAGATGGTAGTCGTCTCTGTACTTTTTCTTGCTACGTTAACTCCGGGCAAATGTGTCTGTTATCCTCCAGCAGCTTAAAGAGTTATTCTGACACTAAATGTTGTTTTCAGTGGGATTTGTTAGAATTGCAATTGTAAATGGAAATATATTTGTCAGACTTGAGTGAACTGAATAAAAAATCATCTGATCAAAGTTTCAAGGTGTCGACTATTTATGAATCGATCTCAAGCACCAACTAAATTTTGATGTTTTTATTCATATATTAGTTTCTATTGCTGATGTCTTCGAAAAGCTTTCCACTAATTATTGGTTATTCTGTACTTTAACGGTTGTATCAAAGTTGTTCTTCGTATCTATCTCAGACCTACATATCGGATTTAAAGGCACAACCGTTGATATTACTGATTAATTCTTAAGGATTTTGCAGATTATTTTCACATAAAGTGTTTTTATTATGGAATTTTATCATTGTTAGTGGTAGAAATGTAACGGAGATGTTTTGAACGACATGAAAGAGAAATTTTTACAATAGTTACTTCTTGTCAGATCTGATGTTACGAAATGGATTTGTAGGTTGGTCCTGCCACTAATTTCAGTTGTGCGAGCTTGTCTGTTCAGCAACAATGGCGAGCAGATGAAGAGTCCAATCAGCATTGTCCTAATTGTGAGAAAATGATTCAGCGTAGGTTTTTGCATTACTGAAACTAATAACAATAAGACACCGGGTGGACGACTTCGTCTTTCTCACAAGTGCTGCGAAGAAATATTGCGTTTGAATCCAGTAAACAGAGTTCTTACGATTAGGCCTAAAGCTGAATACTTTGTGAGAATTAATACGGTGTCGAAAATCATTCGTTGCTGGCGAAATACATTAGATCTGTTGCTGCCCGAGTATGTTTTGACGGTGTGTCCAAGGTTGTTTGGAAGCATTATAAGATCGTTATTATATGTTGTTCAAAACTCGCTTTCAATCACTGATGCAACAACTTCATTGCAAGCCAGAAAACAGCAAATATAGCAAAAAGTATTTAAAGAGCAAGATGACTGTTTCCTAATTAAATCCTGAGCATTGCTTTTTCGACTATGCTAAACGTAAACATGCACTGAATTGGATACGTTATTAGAATCTGACATCCTTGTCAACCACCAAGCTCTCAATTGTACAGATTAAAATACATATATTAATTTCCAACAGAAAAAGAACATTCAAAAGTCTCTTCTTGGTCCTCCATATTAATTTTCGTGCAAATATGCGCACGAGACGCCACGAAAAAAGATTCCGGAAACAACTGACTAATACTACCGACGACATTGGTCAGAATAGCTGTCAAAATACCTTCACTTGGGCGATTGCAAACGTTTATCGAGCTGCTGTGCATTTGAAATTTATTTTTCTCGTTCCTTCATCAGTCCCTTGTTGCTGCGATCGTCAGCCAAACATTGCACCTTGGTAATCAAAGAGTACCTTTCTGTAAATGGTAGTTCCTTCGGGGCAAGCAGTCCTAAGACTAACAGCCGTCCAAAGACAGTGCATGTCAAGTTTTAGTTTTTTCCCAAAACATTTTAAAGCTTCGTAGTCATTTTGGCTAACGCAGAAGCTTCAAGCACAATCTGAAATATCAAAAACTTTTCTCAAAGCTTCTGAGATCCAGCGTCCGCGCAAGTATTGCGTTACTTGTGACCTCATAAAACAATACAATGGCCTTCACATGCCAGGACGCTGAAACAATCGCCGCGTTGTGTAGCCTGGTCGTTTCAATTCAGGTTGTCACATGACCAAGACAAGATCGTGATGGCGAATACCCAGTGTCTCGAGGAAAATAAGTTTTGGCAAGCACTCCAACCGCGTTTTCAAGCGAGATGTTAATGTTTGGGAATCAACCATACTTGTTTTGAACAACGAGAAGGAAAAGACACAAAGATAGGGGCAACTTACTCAGGCAATGCATCTTGCAAGTAAAAATTATCAGGTGACAAATACAATCTAACCTGTGTGTTCAAGAACAAGTATGTTTCATTCAGTTTTTGCTGTGGCGAGTTTTTTTAAACAGTGTTTCGAACATAAGCAAACTGTCTCTTCTACCTTTAGTAGTTACTGTAACACTGTTGGATTTTTGTTTCCTGGCCCACTTTTCAAAACAAGTACACGCTGTTCAGCAGTACAAAATGGCTTCGGGATTGGCTTCGTTACATCCAAAGAAATGCTGGGCATCACGAGCTGCCTGCAGTTATTGAACAGAAATGGTAGCGAATGGATACGTCTTCGCATCATGGTCTTGTTGCAGAGTTCTGAGGCTATAGGCCCTGAAAGTTTGATGGCTGTCTTGAAATGACTGATGATTGTCTTGGATGGTTTCGTTGATCTCACTTTGCTATCAGTCTTGAGACTCGTGTAAAGTTACAGATATTGCTGGACTTACCCACTGAAAGATTGACTGTTTTGAATTATTGTTCTCACGAATGGGTCAAAATCTTTACTTTTGCTACAAGTGAATCAATGGACTTCATAACGCGATCAACGCAAGGCCAAGTGGCCTCGCGAAATGTTATCACGGATCAGAATTTTCTGCTTTGTTCAATGCACAGAACGAATTTAACAAATAGCAGAACCAGACGATCCGCGACTCCGCAACCTTACAGTGAACAAACTGAAAATGTATAGATGATCAGCAGAGCGTAGTTTCTTCTGTTCTTCAGCTTTGGCGTACCAGATGGGTAAGCTGTATGTTCGCGGCCAAGCTTGGCGTTACAGGCATAATTCTTGCTGTCATACAGCATCCGTTGAGCTTTGAAATAACATCGTGAAGTGCACGGATGGGTTTGGGAATCTGCATTCCTCAGCTTCAAGCACAATTTGATAAAACCGGCCAAATATGTATTCATTATACACTGCATTGCGAACTTGTGTCACAATATAGTATTGCTAATGGCTTTACCCAGGGAGGAATGTGTTAGTTGTATTTATCAAATGCGGTCGCGAGGAACAAACAAGTGTATTTTGCATTCACTTGCAGAAAGCTCCAATGCAATCAACGTGCAATTTAGGACCGTTTAGCAGTCCATTAGATGTTCCAAACTGAGATAACNTTTCATCAGTCGCTGATTATAGAGCTGTTAACAGTTTGCTTACGGGCATCATTTTATACTTTTTTGCNTTATTGCTGCTGAAGGGCAGTTAGTCAAAGACGATGGCACTAACTNGGAGGTTATTAGCGGCAATATGAGGATAGTATCAAAGATGCGCCATTGNTTTGCAACTGAAGTCACTTTTAAAGGAAAATCCGATGTTTGGAAGATTACCTTAGTTTGACCTACACGATTTATGCTCGGAGCCTTTTTACTGTTTCTGGCCTCGAAAATCTGAAATCTATGAAACACCTTGTTAGAACATACGGTATAGCTAGGAGTTTCGTTAGAAAATGTGAATTGCTAATGCTTAAAGCATTGCGAATTATTGCATTGCAAAACGCTGCTGTTTCAAGATAAGGTGTTGAGGCAGCCTTTTTTGTGCATCTTGGTTATGAAGATAAAAGACTGTGATAAAGAGGTGTTAAAGTTTCGGATTTCGCAGCAAACTCTTTTCATTCTATTTTGAATACCACGATGTACAACTTGAACATTTTTACAGAAAACGGACATTGTTTGACTTGAATTTTTCATAATGCAGCGTTACCTGAAAAGACATGCACTCAGGTGCGTAGCGAGATTAGTCGATTGCGCCCCCATGTTCTAACCTAAGATCTTTCGGAAGCAAATGTACTGTTGAAGAAATTACTTGCGACATTGTTGGGACTTTTCGGCGCCACCCGCATTGATTCGGCGCAGGGGGAATTGTGCCCCCTTGTCCCCCTCGTAGCACCCCTGCATGCACTATCAACGATGAAAAGGTACCGATGGACACATTTATCTCACACGCTCTTTGTCATTTTTGGTAAAATGCAAATGTCTATTTTTGTCTTCATTCAGTGCAAGGAATGTTATATACTGCAGGCATTTGGTTTGACGCGTGCTGTTTGTTATGAATCATTTACAAGGATCTACTGTATAGGATCACCAAACGCAATTTAACACGTCTCATTCACAATGTTTTGCCTCACTAAATAATACTAAACTATAACCAAATTCTGGTCATGATCAAGCAACGTTTTTCTACCCTCATTAAGAAAAAGTCTCAGAAGACAACAGATTATGTAGAAGACAACAGATTATATGTGACCAATAGCAATCAGCGTATTCAATCGTTCTTTCGATCTCTGTTTTCCAATGATCTCCGATTTCTCCCAACTGTCTATGCAAACATATTTTGATGATCTGTCCCTTCAAGAAATATTTTCTGCGGACGCCTTGCTGGTAACTACATTGTCTTTTGGTTAAAGCCGGTTTGTTTGAAAACCAATAAAAATGACAGAGTTCTAACAACCTGCTGTTTTCCTTGGTGGAACAAACCAAGTGGAGTCTGGTCAAAGAAGATTGTTGAAATCCGCGTCAGTGTACCAAAAAGAAATCCAGACAATGGAAACAATCATTGTGAAGTCACAGTAGCCAGGTGAAGCGGCTCAACTTTAGTATAATGGGGTGAGCAGTGAAGTTCATTCAGGTTGATTTAATATTGTAGCCTACTGTCCTGGATTTTTTCATCAGGAATGTGAAGCTGAGCTGCGAAGTGCTAAGGTCGGCGAATCTTTTGTTAAAGTGCCTCGATAAACAATGCNCGTTTTTAAATAAGGGAAAGCGAAATACCGAGTAAAAAAATATTTCTGGTTTGCTTCACTCATTGTGTTCAGTTATTCTANGGAGACAAATGCTTGATTTATCTTTTCTTTTCAGACGCCGACGGANATCAGCGTATTTCAACCAGTGGTTAAAGCCAGGAAAACACGTCTGCTCATAACCTTAATCTTTNAGCATATCACTATCCATCGAAAGGAATCCTTTCAAAGCCAAGAATCAGACCTTATGTTGTTTGCATAGCATATATTTTGCCAAATGTGCAGATATCTTAGTGACATGCTAAATCAGATCTTATTCAAAAAGAATCTGCAGCAACGTTTCCAAAATGTTGTCATGTTTCCATGAGCTTTCCCACAAACTTTATAAAGGTGCGATGTTTTTGAAAGTTGCACATAATATGATAGTTACAGATATATTACTCCACGTTAATAAAATCAAAATGTCATTAAATACGTTATCCTCAAGTCACGTGACGATGACATCAAAAATCAACAAGTCGTTCTTAGAAATTGTCATTTTCTACGGCTTCAAGGCACGCAAGGTAAAAGAAGTTTCTACAATGCGGAAAAACACGCGTATTTAGTTTGTTTGTTTACTTTATCACAATGAAATTCTAAATCCACCTTTTAAATTGACGAAATCTACGCTTGCCGACCGGTGTGCGTGCGCCGCAGGTGTGCCTTTAGGCATGTTTTCTCGAAAGATGATAAACATCACGGAAATGTGCAGAGAGAAACGACTCAGCACGAGAACCGAGTTTGTACCGGTCAATGCACTACACGTGAAAGAACCCGAAGCGAGAAATTACACTTCAGAAGCACAACCCTTATCTTAACTAATCAAGAATTTGTAAGCTTTGCTGATTTATGAACCGATGCACTCTCAAATTTTCTTGGCATGAACGACTATATGAAACGAAGAAACGTTGTTACCCATACGTTTGAGGCCTTCTTCGAAGCAGTTCTTTTTAATTCATTAACTCGGCTTGACTTGCAGCATTGCGTTTTTGAGGTGAAGCTCTTCGTTTTGAACAGCGTACGGTCTAAGTATTGTTTGTTGTCGGAAAACCGCTCATATTGCTTTTCTCGATTTGACGTAATTTTTTTTCAAGCAATACTACAATAGTTCTATTGTAGTACTTTTTTTAATCCCTGTGCAGTATTTCAATATCAGAAAGCGGAGACTTACAGCCAAACCAGTGCGTCATCGCGAACTTTATGTGATTGACAACTTGATCAGAAATGTAGAATTTATTTCAGCACTTCAACGACATTTTCTCTAATTTTTGGCAGATATATGTCCGAAAATATTCATGTCCAGAAGGAGCAATATTCTAAAACATACCGATTGATTTCTAGCAAACAAATATTGGTTGACATATTTCACCATTCAAAGCGTTTCTCTTGTGTTGTAAGAAAACGTGCATCTGCACTTTAGTTACAACAAAGGGTCAGTTACAACAAGAGTTTCATGAAATTGCTTTGTTTCACAAAAACCCTCACGGTAATTGACACATTCAGGCAATAAACTCATGTATCTACTTGCACATTTTTCAAATCAACCCAATGTAGACCCAAACAAAAGTTTGTGCATCCACAGAAAACAAACGATAAAAAATTCCAACAACGTTTGGCTAAGTCTTGCTAGATTTCTGTAAGTACAACATATCAAGTGTTGGTTCTTAAACAGGCAGACAAGTGCAAGTTCTTTTTCGAAGAAGAAGAGCAATTAACTTTTGTAACATTTGAAGTTAAGATTTTCACTGATTAACAGCTGGGACAGGTTTCTACGTTTTGTTTGATACTGACAGTTACACTCAACGCATTGTCTACAACACGTTTGCTGGTGCAAGCGTATGTTGAATTTCAGCAAGAAAACAGGAATTTCAGCAAAATTCCACATTTTCAGCAAAATTTTCAGCAAGAATTTCAGCAAAATTCCACATTTTTGAACCAAGATACAACAGTGTTTACAAACACGCGGTCAATTCTGCGTTACGGATCTTTCAAAGAAATTCATCATCACCAGTAACATAGGCGTAGCCTGGAGGGCCAAAGTGGCCATGCCCGCCCCAAATTTTTGGAAAATATAGTCATTTTGTGTTTTGAGAGGCGTTTTTTCAAACAAAATAGCGTTATTCGCCTAAAATCATACACTTTGGCCCCATCAAATTTTTTGGGCCCCCCCCCAAAATTTTGGCTGGCTTCGCCACTGACCACTAATTTATATCATGAACGTCCTCAGTTTTGAAAGAGCTGATCCAGGATGCAGTTTCTCATCTGCTCTTGGTTGGAATTTGCACCAGATCCCTTCCTTTAGTATTCGCCAAACTTTAGGAATCTTATGATGAACAAGGGAATCTTCCTTTCCACTCCCGAAAAGCAAAAACACAGTGGACAATGTAACATGTGGTTGTCAGGAAAGCAAAGAATGTGGCAGCAATGAAATTGTTGATGCTGTTGGTATTAGCTGCGATGACACAGGACGCTGCGAAGTAAAACAGCGCCCAAACGACGTTGAAAACCATCTCAATTATGGCCCAAGGAATTCCGGGACATGCGGTGGCGTGAAGAGCGAAAGCGTATATTCCAAGCAAAATGCTGCAAACAGAAACATATTTAAAATATTTGATGTCAAAATTCTTTCATTGAAAGGTTGCTAATTAAAGCAGAAAACGATGAAATTTTTAAAATTCAGAGTGATTGCCAATGCGAAGCACCCTGCATTAATATCACTATTAAATTTCTATATTAAGCAAAAAAGGCAAAGGGAAGGCGTTTTTATATAAAACACGTAGCGTTGCAACTTTTGCCTACACTTTGCAAGGCGGCAACTTTTTTTCGAACAACTAACGGCTTAGAAGAAACATATCTGTTGTCATGGAAGGACACTGCATTGTGCCGAAGAAACCAGTCTTTTGAACGATTCATTTTTTGCATAGGATTTTGAAATTCGAAGATGCTTCATCTAAATTTGTTTGTTGTCGTTCCTGAAAAACTCTCTTATCTCGACGTCTCAACATCGTGATTGCTTAAATATCACAAAGTTTTTTTAATGTTGTAAGTATCAACTTCAAGAACGGATTTTATGTATTTTTGAAGAAAACTTGATGAATTGTTTTTGGTATTTTTAGTGGCAAATGTTTACTAATTATCAAATAAGTAGTTGATACTATTCCACTAACTTAATAGAGAAAGCAGTCTTGGAATCGTCTAGACCAGTGATTTTCAACCTGAAGGTCGCGACCCCAGAGGGGTTATGAACTATTTTCCGGGGGTTGCGAGTGGACATTTTGTGTACACCGCTGTATTAAATTTGGTTTGTTCGAGTTTCGGATGGGGGTCATTGCGTTATGGTGAGTTTGTATAAATGGGTCGCGGTACAAAAGAGTAAGAAACCACTGGTCTACACCAATTGTAAATGTTGCCACAGAGAGGCAAACACGGCGAGTTCAGCAAAAAAATTTGCAATTTTTGGAGCATTTTGTTTTTGTTTCTGCACGGCCCGGTAACAAACTCCTCATGAGCCTGGCCGCGGCCCGGCGGTTGCCGACCTCGCAGTGGGCATGGAAAAGGAGTGACAGTTGTTCAAAGCTGCTGCTGTGTCATGAATTTCCAGAATATAATAAGAGTAACGAATTGACAAGGTGGGTTATGGCAAAATGTCTTATCCTGGAAAAATTACGTTGCAGAATAAACTATCTAAGCTAAAATGCCGCACGATGCCTTTTTTTCAAAACACAAGTCGGATCTTTATTAACTCACAAAGCGCAAATGCCCGACGTCCGCAGCTCAAGTGTTATTAAGTCTGACTTGGTGAGTATATTCTTTGGAGAAATTCGGTCAGAACGTATATGTTAGCATTAAAAGAATCTTAATGCAGAAATCCATTTCAATCTACTAAAAATCAAAGCATGGTGCAGAAAATGACTGAGTAAAAAATAGCTTACATTCGTTTTCAAAATGCAAGTCTGTCACACGTTTCTAATAAAAACGCGACGAATGTAAAAATCTATTTGAAGTAAATTTAGTTCTGTGCAATGTAAGACCTAAAACCTGATCATTCAGTAAACAGCATTGGCAGCAATGGCGGTTGGGAAGAACGGAAACAGTTTGGAGTTAAAATAGAGATACTTGTGAAGAAAACTATAAAGAACTTTTTGTGGGTCTTGATCAAAAACATTTGACAAAGTTTTATGTCTTGTTAAGCTTATACGATTTCAGATTGGCGTGAGAAAACAAAAATGTATATGTGACAAAACAAACACTTTTCATCTCAGAATTTTTGAAACGATAAGGAGTCTTTGCGACCCACAAGTCTACATTTAATTTTGGACAGAAGCGGAAATATCGTTATTTTTGGCAGTCATGTTGCAAAGTGATTAAAAAGCATCAAGCTCTTCTAAGTAAATTTTCAAGTTTTAAAAACTAAAAACTCTTACAAAGTCGAAATCCATGCTGTAATCGATACGAACAAGACGAACTGGTAGGCCGGATAACCAGAGCAGTTTCTGCCATTGCAGTTTGCGATTGCAGTGGCGACTATCAGAGCCCAACATATCAGACCGAATATGAATTCCGTAATTTTCAGCATGCCTCCTGGGGAGGTGATGTATTTGACGTTACAAGTCAAGGAATAAGACGATGATGCGGCTGCAGCAGCGCTTACTGACTCTGGGGCACTTGACATGGTGGTGTCGTAGCTGATAAAGATTTACCGTACAAGTGGCAATACCCAGTATACAATGTGCAGAACAATGAACTAAGCCTGTAATAAATGCTCTTTTGTAATTCAGGAAATGCTTTTGAGAATACCAAAGGTTTTTGTCGACGTGTGATTTTGTAAACATTTACAAAATATCAGCAGAGCAATTAGAGCAAAACAATCAATTTTTGCAAGAAAATGGTTGCTTCTTACAAATATGTGAACTGAAACACTTTTTTGCATTTTTCTAAATTTAATCAAGTACAACGTAATATCAGGCTCAGTCTTAAACCTCGTGTAATTTCTCAGCTTTAAATCAACAAATGCACGGCTGGAGTAAAGTCCTATGTGTTACCTTCGTTACGTTTCAAATGGCACTTAGTAATTACCAGTGTCATAGCAACTACCAACTCCATGTTGTTGTTTTGCACACTTTATAAGTTCGTTGCTTTGGCACCATGCTGAGTCACAAACAATCATCAAATTTTTTATACCTACTGCCAGCTGACAAATGATGTTTTTCCATGTAGGACTTGTCATGGTCGCATGAAACGGCAAAAAGCAGATAAATCAGAAGTATTACTAAAGAGTTTTCAAAACTCTAATGAAATGACGGTTTATGACACATTAAGTGTGTATGTTATGAACACTAATCCTTTTTGGACATTCCCTCCTGGCTCTATTCTTCTTAGATTGTGTGCTGGGGTTGATTTTCTATCAAACTTTAAAAGGCGGGTACTTCAGTTTTTTATATGAGTGACAGTAGTCATGCCTACCATGTAAACGTTTAGGAAATACGCTGGTTGAACATAAATTCTTGTAGAGAATGGAAGAATAAGGCCGAGTAAAGATGTGACCTGCCGAGAAATATTCTTTGTAAGCGAAGTATTATTTTGCAAGTTCATTTTAAACAATTTATTCTAAAATGTGCAGCCTACATTTCGAAATAATGAGCAAAGTGCATAATATAACCTTACAAAACAAATGTAATCGGTTAAAAACCGAATTCCAAACATATCATTTGCTGATGTACAATTTCAAGGAACACCAAAGATTTCCTTCAACTTTCTTACTAAGCTAGCAATCACATTAAACAATGGCAGTTATTCACACACGTATGCTGTTTGTTTTACTGCTTTGACTCCACATTGAGCTGTTTCAAGTAGTTCAATAAAGTTTTTTGCCTCTTAGAAACTGCCCATTTCGCAAAAAATCAGCTAAGGAGAATAAAATCACTGACTTAGTGCGGTGCGTGCAGGGCCTCTGAGAGCAATTTTATCAGGGGGTACGAATACCGATACCGGCCCCCTAGCTTCTGCTGTCCTTGCCAAAACTTTATGGCTTGTTTCTATAGTAATCAGAATATAGACAAAATATAAGATTTATAAATACATTAATTATACTGTATATACTGGCAACTGGCTTACACTAGTAATTTTGAGCTTGATTACAGAAAAACTTAGTGTGTATACTTTCATCCTGATGGAACCCACCGGGTACGACGTACCTCTTGTGCTTCCCTCTCGTAAGCTCTGGGTGAGTGCATGTGCAATATTCCATTTACAGACTAAAATGATACAGTTTCTGGGACCCATCTCTCTACAAGAGGTCTTCCATCAATTCAATGCTGTCGCGTTTAAACAGTCGCTTAAGCTTTGCACAGGAAATGTGCTTCGTGCTTTCTTAACAACAAGATCCTGTAATGCTAGAGTTCTCGAAATTCTAGAAGAGAGCTTTGGAAGAAAATTTTTTGTTTCGAGAATCTTATTTTTGCTGGTAGAATGGCAGGACAGATAGTTTAACTCATATTTTCAAATCCTCTCGTTTTTAGTACACATTTTATGTTTGCAGTAGGTTGAGGATACATTGAGATATAGTATATGTTGTTTTTTGGGGTACTGATGATAATGTGATGTTTTAGATTAATTTGCAGTTTAATAGCATCATAAAAAATGTGAAGAACCTCAGGCATGAGCATGAAAGTGAGGAAAACTGTTACCGCCAGTATCAGTTTCATGATAATAATGAGAGTATATTGGAAATTGTATAGTATCTTTCATATACTTCACACTAGCACTGGGCCAACAAATTAGGTTTAAAGTCTAACCTTGATTGCAGCAACTACAACGGAATGCTTCGTAGAAAACAATATCCTATTAACAACTGAGTTTCACCGAATGTACAATATTTTTATGAGTGTATTATTTAAATAAAATAATTGCAATGAATTCAGGAATAGGAGAATAAAAGTAGAGTTCAAAGTTACAAAAGAAATTCACTTGTTGATTCCTATCCTGACATATGTCACCATAGGTGTAGGAGCAAGCACACTTTTGGGGGTGCAAAGGATTTTTGCCTGAATTTTCCCAAACTTGCCCAAAAAGTTGTATGCAATTTTGCCGAAGGTTTTTTTGGTGTGACCTCCAAAAAAACCTTTGGTGTGACCTCGAATGTCCCTCCTAAGACCAGCGTGAGTCAGGCTCAACCGCCTTCTTACTGGTGTCGGGAAGTTATAAACATGTACAAACGAGTTTGATTCTGGCTTCCTAGGCGGCCTGCGAGTGTGGTGTTGCGAGAAAAACTGGAAATAATCATGAAGTGTAAGTATATGGCATATAGTCTGACGGTTTAAGATAACGAAACACAAAATTGGTTGCTCAGTGGATGCTCCGAAGTCTGATTGGTTTGTTAAAAGTTTGGCCCAGACGCCGTTGACGTCGATTTTCGCTGCCGCTGAAGCTCAAAACTTTCTTTTGTACCAAATAAGCTATGTACAGTTTGCAAAAAAAGAATAAAATATTTAGAACTTGTTTTCTCAGTGCTCAAAGCTAATTATGAACGGAAATAGGAGCAGCATTTCCGGAGAAATTCGGACCTAACTTTCTCTCTCACTTAGGCTGTCCGGTTGCAAGTATTGCATAAATTCCAATCCTGAAAAATTGTTTTGTTCATTACCGCAACTAGTTGTTAGTTAACCTTTGTCCCCCTTTGCTGCTACATTAATAAGCTAAAGCTTGCCCAAACAATGCTGTTGTGGTTATGCTTGGCTGGTAAAAAGAAGTTAAATTCACAGCCCATTGCTTTAGCGCTTCCTGTCTAGAAATGTTTAAGCATTTATCACATTTACCAACACTACTGCTCCGATTGCTGGAGGGAACACAAACAACCTTTCCGCAAAGTCTCTGGGATCGGGCGTCCTTTGGGAGTATCAGATTACTTCATTACTTATGACATCAAAACGTGTAATAATGGTCTTCACACGCCGTGACGCTGAAACAATGTCCGATATACAAAGCATGGTGGTTTCATTTCAGATTGTCACATGACGTAACAATGATAAATGCAGATGTCCAGTGTCACGCGTACAAGAAATCTTTTCTTAAACTTCTGTACATGATTGATTCTAAACTTTATTGGTCGGGTTTTGATTTTTTGTAGCCATACCTACTTGTTGTGATGAAAGATAAAAATACTGACTTAAAACAACGGGGAATGACAGAATTTCAAAAAACGCAATAAAAACTAATTTCAGTCAATCCGATGGCGATTCATTCCTCATGTTGATAAACAGTTGATTGTACACCAGTTCTAACACTCTAAAACCGTTTATTCTTACAAAATGTTACATTTCGAGTTACATACAAGTTTACTTAGTTCAAGATCTGCAGGTATACCAAGGGTAATTACCTCCTTTCATATTTTGGGAAAACAATGACCCGGATTTAGATGCTTCTTATACAAATAACATGATTCAAATGAAGTGACATAAGTCAATATATTGAGGTAGACATCGAGCTGAGAAACCGAAAATACCTCAAGCCACTTGGTTTTATTTCAAGGTTGAAATCATTGAAGTTTTAAAGTCAGGTTTGCTTCAGCTGTAGAAAAGTTTATGAAATGTTCATACCTCAATCGAAAAGCATGTTTTCCACACAGGGCCGGTTCTGTGCCGATTTTACCGATTACGTCCAATCGGGCCTCGCGACAACGAAGGAATCCTAGTCTTAAATATAGTCTGTTGGCTCCACGCGCTACGCCTACTAACCTACACAAATTTACACTTTTATCAAAGCTGCTTGTACCGGCGCGGGGTCCACAATATTTTGCAGTCGTGCGTGAGATCCATTGCCAACAAAAATCAAAGTGAGCTGCGCGGTTTTTACCGCCCTTATAATAATTTGTTCCGTAATCGTAACAATTGTCATTGTCTTTCGGGACAGTGTGACCTATCCCCTCCTTAAAGTAGAGAGGGCTAAGTTTTGGGACTGTTTTCTGTTTCATTTGTAAAAGCGTTTCGTAGTTGGCAACAGATGCGTAACAAGGTGAGATGGCGCCCAGGGGAAGAAGCAAGTTTGACGCCGCCATGTTTGAACCTGAGGCATTTCGGAAGCAAATGTACTGCACTGAAGAAAATACTTCCGACATTGTTGGGACTTTTCTTTTCCTGCAGCAATCGGCGTCTCCACAGTGATTCGACGCCCGGGAATTGTGCCCCTCGTTACGCCCCTGTTTGGCAGGCTAAGTTTAAATAGTTGCTGCAAAATGCGGTTCGATGGTTGTTGCTGTTTCAACAGTTACTGCTACTTATCTTCTGAAAGTTTGAGTTTAGTTCATAATTGCAAATATATGTGGCTTAGTCAGTCTTTTAATAGCGTTATGAATATAATGGTTGATTATCCTATACGATGTAAGAAATGACGCTAAGGTTAGGGCTGTACAACTTGGATTTACGATAATGTACCATTGATTTGGTCAAAAAAGTATATACTGTAAGTGCAACATCAGTTTTAGATTCTA
>JGI24022J15233_10000399_pt1 | contig 26572 bp, 13 predicted proteins | sample Ectturendosymbi2_FD_15233 | JGI IMG/M metagenome (IMG submission 15233)
ATCTGGTACTGATTCCAGGAATTTGCCGCTGGGCGAAGCACTCTTTCAGCGCCGACCAGTTTGTTACCGTTGTCTGAGTAGATGAGTTCCACTGAGCCACGACGATCTTCTGCTTGTCACTTGACAATCCTAACATCCACTGAGCAATGTTTGACGTTGAATGTGCTTCACCCAGCAGCTGCCTTCCGCTTCGCGTAATTAACGGCCAGGAGAAAGTACGCTGTGGCACTCTTGAAATCAGATCGGCCGAATTTTGTTCCGATAATACTTGCTTCCAACTTGCCACGCAGGTGAGTTCGCAAACCAATGCCAGACTTCTGGCGACGAACAAAGGAAACCGCTTTCGATTTTTTCCTATATACTTTGAAGAAGGATCGAGGAATCAGCTCAGAATATCGATTGACGTAAATCCAACCGTATTTCTTTTTTCACCGATAGAGAAAACTGCTGCCATGAGCTCCAATTTCGTGATTGAGACTTCATCCTGTGGAACTGAATGAAATTTCGACATCACGAACGAACATAAACCGTTGTTCTCGTTATCAGTGGTGGTCTTAGCATTTTAGGGGCCCTGTGGAGAAAATTTTGGGGCCCCTCTCACAGACCGAGTTTGCTGAAAAACATGGTTTTTGCGTTTCGATGATGTCACCATGTTATGTTCACTCAACCGTAGTGCGTTTGCAAAATTGGTAAAACGGAGGCAAATTATGGAGATTATATGCTTTGGGGGCCATGGCCCAAATGCTCCAAAGTTTACTCTTTTTACATATCTAACACTTTAAATCATACCATCTTATGCACCGATGGGTCTTGCAATGATCGATTTTAAGCTCAAGGATAGGTGAAGCAGCATGCAGGTCCAGGACCGCGAGACAAGCATAAATCTAGCATCTGTAGGATACTTGTTCCAAATCACTAAAGAGAGTCTTGTCAGCTATCTATTGGGGAAAATTGTTTCCAGATAGTCAGGCTGGATGGCTTCTTCACCATGTCCACGTTGCAGTGTGCACATTTTTATACTTTTCAGATTGTGTGTGCAGTCTATAGAGTTCATATACAGTATGTGGATTTTACTTCCCAAATGTGCAGCACAATCCACTACACAAGTAACACAATGGCATACAACACACAGTAAAGTATAAAAATATTTGCGCCCAAACCCTACTGCTGCTTAACATTTCAGCACAGGTTCGAAATCTCGGCGTTTTTAATGTGAAAATTTGACCGTTTGCTTCGATCCCAAATATTTTATTTGACCTTTTGTATTTTTGGAAGTTTGGCCTTTTTTGCATTGGCCCTACATTCCGGAATTTAAACAGTCTAAATGTTTCCATGTGCACTCTCACAAATACGCATCCCTTCCTGACAAATATACAGATTAACATTTCCAAACCTAGAGAATGGGGATAGTCAGTGACGCATAATAATCATGGTTATATCATCAATAGATCGAACTTGTAATGTGCAGTTTATTTCCTGAACGCGCCAACGGACTGAAGCTCACGCTGATTCCGCTGAGCAGTGTGGTAAATTGATGGAGAGTTGACGGGTACAGCGAGATATTCGACTGGTTGGTCTCTAGCATATGGAAATTAAACCAGATATTGGCGATGGCTTTGTGGAATTGTTTTAGGGAAAACATTTGTTTATAAAATTAACTAAAAACGACATTTAGCTTGAAACACAAAGTTTTGGACGTTTATGAAAGTTCGCTTGCCCATTGCGTTGACGAGGTATCTACCAACCCTGCTCCAGCATATCAACCTTTATTCGTTCGTCTTGCAAAAAAACAAGGAAACGACCCAGTCGTCTACAGATTACTGCAGTCTCATAAATCACAAAACACTTTGATGTACTACTACAGCAATACGGTGAAGTGGTAACTTTTACCTTGTGGAAAAACTTCATACATCCATCCTGTTATAAGTATGATTGAATAATGCATGAAGAAAAGGCACTAATGGTACCAACATTTTTATTCTAAATCTCTGCAGGTACAGAGCAAAGGAAAACATTAATGGTTCAAGAAAGTAAGGAAAGGTTCCCCAAAAATATTTAAACATGTAGTTCTGATTCAAAAAGAAATTGAAAGCAATCGATGTAACATTGTATTGGCAGTATTGAAGCATACAGCAGACCATGCAAGTACACCAATATACATTGGTGTTTGCAATATAACTCTCTCAAGCAAAACCACTTTCTAACAAAACTGTTTGAACAATGGAGTTATCCTAGGACCAAGTTGAGCTTTGTAAGAACTAAAGATTTTCATTGTCCAAAAGTACAGTTAAACACGCTTTTCATCTGCAATAAATACTTCGAGAATAAACAAAACTACCATAATTTTTATGATGAGACTGGAATGAATGAAATATGCAGTATTTACTCACACATGTTAATCAGATTGCAATGTTGGCTTGACCTTTATAGGTTACGATCACTGCACTTCTGGCAGTGAAAGCTTACACAAGTTAATGTCACAAAACTGCAAGTCTTTGGACGGCTATGTGCTATAAGTTTATTGCAATGGCTTTCTGTGCATGGTATTTTGCTTTAGGTATATGCGCACTGGGTAATTAGTAGATTTATAAGCAAGAAAAGTAGGCTACCAGTTAAACCTTGCAACTAATAGCAAAATGATTCATAAAAGTAAGATCTCTATATTATTGATTTCAAACCTCTTAAATGTTGATTGAAGTACCCATATCTTTTTGAAGAATATTGGGCACATTATCCATGATGAAATAATAAAGGGCCTGCTTATCCTTTGAGTAGGATCCCTTAACATCTTGGTCGGTTAGGGTCATGTTACTTTTTGTCTGGGGCCCCTTATTCGTTGAATGTACAGTAGACAGGCTATTTCTGTTTAACCAAAGACTATAGGCTTCCTTATCCTTTGATTAGAGGACCTAACATCTTGGTTGAGGGTCGTTTACATTTTGACTGGAGCACCTTGTCCTATGATCATGCAGAAAGTCATATATTTCATAATTTCACTTTGGCTTCTTCAGGATGAAAATCCAAATGTGTTGAAACATATTATTAATAACAACATATAGCAAACCAAATTAAGTTTTATTGTGTAATATTTTTAATAAAAACACTATCATATAAAAATCTCATAAATTTTTGAAAGCGCATAAACTAAAAATGGAGGCCACCTCAAAGCGCGTAAATTGAAAATGGGGGCCCCCATTTTACACACCCTTGCACACCTGCACACTCAAAGATCGCTACTGCTCGTTATCTAAGGAAAGCAAGAAATAAACAACTCCATCCGCGGGTATGGATGCATCTGTAAAGTAATACATGGTAGCGTTGCGCGTCACACTCACGGGCGTCGGCAGCGGGGGCAAGGGGCCTTAGTTTCAAGATGGTAATATGAAATTTCACCACTGTTGACCCCCTGAAAAAAGTATTTTGACCCCTGGAAAAGTCCACCTGATCCATGTTTCTGTTCCTCTTCGTATGATATGTCATCATCCGTACACCAGTCAAGGGACACATCAGCAACATCCTCCGCTGTCACTCGAATGTGCGACACGACAGAAAAACAACCAAACACCTTCAGCAATAAGAAATAACTTCGCGCAATGCACTGTCTGAACGACCACTACCTGAATAGCTTTACAACGATATGTCCAATAAATATGCAATAAAACCTGACAAACGACATTGAAGTCCAGACAAAACAGCGTGTTTCTCACCAGATTCCGAAACAATCTTTATGTGTGAAAAATAGCATCACGAGAAACAAATAATTAGATTTGGCTATCACTAGACAGTGGGTGTCGAAAACGACACCTTGGTAAATGGCAGGGTGCAAAAATTATAGAGATCAATTAACGGTCACAAAAATGAAGCAGAATATTAATATCTTTTATTAGCATAATGACGTCAATGAGAGAGAACATCAAAGCATTTGGGGACATGACCGCCGTCTACAAGCAAGGAAGACCAATGTGGCAAACTACTAGTACACTTGTGTCAGAAAACATTCGTGAGATGGTGTTCAGTGAAATAAACCCAGACAGGAAAAGATATGTATTTTCAAAGGCAAAAACATTAAATTTATAGACAGCAAAGGCGCTGTTTTGCTGTAGAATATATCACGGGTTCCTTCTTTCTCCAACGCTCTTGGTTGCAAAAAAGGTGTAAACTCCAACTGAAGCCAGGCGTGTCACTTAGCACGGTTGCGGATACGCTTCGGCTGAAACATGGTGTTCCAAGCACAATTGCATCGGTGAGCCTCAAATGCCTGTAGAGCACAGATGCATGACCAGCAGTGTGCACAAGCAAGCAGTTTTAACGGTGTTGCCATGCAGGCAACCAACATTTAGTTTTACAGCTTCTCATCCTTCCCTCTTTTACACCTAGAAATGGTGCAACCAAGTTTAATCCCCATAACAACCGATTAATATGCTATAAGTTGCTGCTATTGAGAAAAGCATTGGAAGCCACCGCAAAGTGAAGCCAACGTAATCAGAAGTAAAACTATGTTCATTCTACAAAAACATCGACCACCACCATGCGCACTGTCCGGTATTGAATGGTCCGCGCTGAAAGAGTTAAAAGAACGCCAAGATATTGTCATAATAAGAGCTGTTAAGGACAATGTTACTGTTGTTCTCGATAAAGACAAATACGAGAATAAGATAAAAACGTCATTGCAAGATATTAGCACTTGCGTAGAACTACGTTCAAACCCATCAAACAAAATTGAAAAAACTGTTAACGCTTTTGTTTCCGACCTACTACGCAAAGAAATAATAACTACAAGGTAATCCTTCAAGCTAAAAAGCTCAGACGCTTCTGTTCCAAGATTATATGGTCTGCCAAAAAACCACAAAGAAGGATTTCCATTACGTCCGACCGATCATCTATTGGTTCTCCTACTTACAATCTATCAAAAGTAATCGCGCGGTTTTTACAACCACTGGTAGGAAATACAGCTCACCATGTACACAATTCTATCGAGTTCGCAGATGAAGTCAAAACCATGATTGTACAAGAAGACGAGGTAATGGTCTCATTTGATGTTGTTTCACTCTTCACGAAGATTCCAGTAGAATAAGCGTTAGAGGTCGCACAGCGCAGGCTCATGGATTGGACAGAGTTTGAAAATTATGCGAATTGGTCAATCGAAGATGTTTGTCAAGGCCTTAAAATATGCTTAGAATCCACATTCTTACGCTTTCGTGGTAAGAACTATAAACAAGTTTTTGGAGCGGCTTTGGGTTCACCTGTTTCGACAGCCGTTGCCGATATAGTAATGGAAGACAGAATCTAGAGCTATAAAAACATCCTTCTGTGCTCCTCGCTTGTGGAAACGATATGTAGATGAAATCTTTGTTTTGATTAAGCAAAAACATTTGGCAAATTTTGCTGACCATATTAACAAAGTTGAATCATCCATAATGTTCACCATGGAAACAAAAAACAATGGCTCTATTCCAATCTTGGATGTATTAGTGAAGAAAAGAACGGTGGGACAAATCAGAACATCAGTGTTCAGCAAAGCAACGCATACTGGTCGATACTTAAACTATCAGTCAGAACATCCATTCCAACACAAGCGCTCTGTTGTAAACACACTCTTACATCGTGCTGATACCATTTGCAACGACGAAAAAACAGACAGGTACAAATAGCAATTGTCAAGACATCTCTTATTGAAAATGGGTACCCTGAAAGCATGATACGTTTCCCCAACAAACGTTACGAATCCAGGCAGAAAGAAGAAACACGGAGCATAGCAGTATTACCATACTATCCTCGACTGACTGAAAAGTTAAAACGTTGTCTAAGATCGCATAATATCAAAATGGTTTCGAAGCCTATTCGAAAAATTGGAGACATTTTAGGTTCAACCAAAAATGCAACCAACAAGAATCTAAGATAAGGAGTGACTTATTCGATTCCTTGTCACGATTGTCATAAACGTTAGATTGGGGAAACCAAACGATGTTTTGAAACTAGACACGAAGTACATATGGCTGATGTTAAACACAGACGCTTTGACAGGAGTGCTTTAACACGACATGTCTTCGACCTAGGCCATTCCACGGATTGGCAACAGTCGAAGGTTTTGGAATTTGAATGTGATTTTCATAAACGTCGTTTTATAGAATCTTATTGTATTAAACACTGACTGTTCAAGTATAAATGATAAATCTTCCGACATGTTCCCGGATATATATCGTTTCTTGTTAAAGAAATGATAACGCTCAAAATTTTATTCGTTTGAATTCCTGCCCAGTATTTCATGTTCCATTACTGGTTCACCGTTTCGTCAGTGCTTCTAATTGTATTGATTAATTTTCTCAGTAATATCTCTTCACGCTAATTTCCTTGTTCCATTTGCTATTCCGCGTCAAATCATCAGATCCAATGATTACGCCCTGCAAGTTTTTATACCTAAGGCATTACTCCGCTCAATGGTTGGATGGCAGATGACTTGTCACTCTTGTTTTCGCCTTGATGAAGTTGACTGCACCATCAACGAAACGTTGTCAGTTTTCGTTTTTACGTTTCATCTGTTTTTGTGTAATATCCTATTAGAATGGGAAGAAAATCCTTTCGAAGCACAGAAGGTGCATCATAGCTGCGAGACCCGTGATCCCATCTGCCACTGAAATATTTGTCCATTTAAACTGAAAATTCGTCAAATACTATTTTTCAAGAAAATCATGACTACCAAAAGATGTTTGAGAAGGCACTAAATAATTTCAGTCTTTATTAACAGGATCCATGCGTGGCGGCTTGAAGATGACGCCACATGTTAATAAAGTGGTTACCGGTAGATGGCGCCCACAGGTAGCAAGTGATAAACACCACAAGCGATTGATCGCAATTTACTTATCCCTATGCATGAGAATAGTGCAACCTAGCACCAGTAGACCTGTGCTCCATACTGCGGAATACAGCAACACAGTGTTACATAGTGTCGTCTACTGCTGGATGCTGCTGTATACTGCTGCAAAACCTAAATTGCTACATATTGCTACATGCTAAAACATACTGCAGCACAGTGTTAAATACTGCTGCACAAGTGCACATACTCGCCTTTTACTGCTGCATACTGCAGCACAGTACTACATACTGCTATTAACTGCTGCATACGTATAGATGCTGTTTATGCTTGAATATGCTGTGACATACAGTTGGATAGTGCTACATATTGCAACGTACTGATTCATATTGCTGCATCGCCCCACACATTCCTGCACGCTGCTGCACCGTGCTACATGCTGCGAAGTAGCTCTTTAAAGTGCTACATACAGCAGCACAGTGTTTCTTAGTGCTATATGCTGCTGCATACTGAAAATACTGCAGCACAGTAATAAATACTGCTGTACAATAGCACATATTTACCTTTTACTACTGCATACTGCAGCACAGTACTACATACTGCTATTGACTGCTGCATTCAGCTAGATGCTGTTAATGCTTTAGTATGTTGCAACATACACTTGGAAAGCGCTTACATGCTGCAGCGTACTGATACATACTGTTGTATTGTGCTATATTCTCCTGCACACTGCTGCAAGGTGCGACATATTGCTAGATAACGCTTTATACTGCTAAATAGTGCAGCCAGTGGTGTAACTAGAGGTTTGATCCAGGAGGGACAAAAATTAGTTGAAGTGGGTCCCCTGGCCACCATAGGCGGAGTACTAGCCGACACTCTGAGAAAAAGTTAAGAAATGATAGCGAATCTGGAAATCGTGGATGTCTCTACTAGCTAAAAAAACGAAAACACCCCGAAAAACGCAAGAAACAACAACCTACTGAAACCAAAAAAATATGAAATATCAAATATCAAAATGTCAGATAAAAGAGGCCCATGTTTTGCGTTTTTTGCATTTAGCTTGCCAGTGGGGGCAGGTTTTTACATTTAACTTACCAATGGGGGCGGCTCGCCTCCCCCTCTGCTCGCAGTCAGCCGTTTTATAATTGGGGTTAGTTCGTTTTTGGTTCTGGTGATAGCAGTTTCATAGACTAGCGTGTGCTTGTTACTGTAGTCTGCGCGCTATTTTGGGAAAGGGAGTATTTGGCACCGCCGTTTTGGCGCCGGCGATTTGGCGCTAAGTTGTTTTGGCGCCGAGCTGTTTTGGCGCCGAGCTGTTTTGATGCTGGGCTGTTTTGGCGATAGCGCTTATCTGCTTGATCACTATCACGCACACGTCGTTGTCTCTAGAACAGAAGTGACGAACATGCGGCCCGCGAAGCATTCATGCGAGACCAGCAGTCTTGAACTTTCTTTGACCCGCTTGTAAACAAGTTCTCAAAGGCTTTGACGCTGATTATGATGATCTTCTTTATTTCTGTGCTGTTCGTTGGGCGAGTTGTGGGAATATGCTTGGGCGCTTTTATTCTCTTCTGCCAGAAATGAATGAGTTTAGAAATTTGAAGAAATGTCCTTTGATTGAGCTGGAGGATGAAAACTGGTTGTGCGACTTAGGATTTATGGTAGATATCACAAAGCATTTAAACGACTTGAAAGTGCAACTTCAAGGACCAGATACTACTGCATTCGCTGTTTACCAAGATCAAATCTTTCACGTCAATGCTGAGTCTCTGGGAAAATCAGTTCAAAGATAACGATTGCACGCATTTTCCCACGTTGAAAAAATACAATCCAGCTTTTTGTGCTCAATATGCTTTGGAATGTTCCGGTCTCTTGGAAAGCGTTAATGCTAGATTTCATGATATCAAAAGCAAGCAGCTGGAGCTTGATATCTTTTCTATCCCATTCAGTGTTACCTGCTTCTGCACCCTCTGAGCTCCAACTCGAACTCATAAAACTACAAAGTGATGACACCCTGAAAGCGATGTATCTGAACAAGCCGTTGTTTGAATTTTATCGTGTTTATGTATGAAAGGAAGAGTTTCCAAACTTGAGAGCTAGCGCTCTAAAAGGGTCATCTGTTTTTGGAAGCACATATCTATGCGAACAATTTTTTTCTAAAATGAACATCACAAAAAGTCGTTAGAGGTCAAGGCTAACAGGCGAAAATCTTAGCACGCATTTGAGAGTTGCCACATCGTCAGTTCGTCCTAATATTAAGCGCTTAGTAAAGCAAAAAAGTTTCCAAATTTCTCACTGAGCAAAAAATTTCATTAAATGCTTCTTTATTATTTTATTATTTCATGCTTCAATATTGCGTTAAGTAACTTCAGCTGTATGGTTCGCATCGCTTTTATTAGTTTCGTTTGTTGTTTGTTTCTGTTGATGAACAATTTTTTTCGTTTTTAACAGGTTTCATAGCATGACAAAAAAGTTGTGCGGCCAGCTTAATCAGCGGACAAAGTGGCCCGTGATAGCAAATGGGTTCGTCAACCCTGCTCTAGAACTATGAATGTAAAGGGCGTGTTCACACTAGAAACAACGAAGTAGTGAAGAAAGTCCATGAAGACTCGCGGGGCTTCAGCAGTAGCTGTTGAGGTTGCTTGTATCAAAACAAGTTTGAAGCGTAAAACTGAAGAAACCCTTGAAGTGCCGTCAACAATTACAAGCAGATGTATTGAAAATATTTCTTAAGCTGCGCAAGGCTAACATCCTAACTCACATGCTTTAAAAAAATTGTAAGAAGAAAGCTCAATCTAATTAAGTGTGTTCCTCCCAACCCTGTAAATTCAAAGGAACTGGTGATTCCGAACAATTAAAAATGCTATGTGACAATCGCTGGTCAAAGTGAAAAAATTTGGTGACAGTAGACAAGAAGACGAGAGAATACTAATTTTTGGTAGGCAAAGCTGGTTAGTATTTTTACGCGAGTCGGAAGTGTGGTACGCAGACGGGACTTTTGAGATGTCTCCTCCATTGTTTTATCAAGTGTATGTCATTTTGTCAAGAAGGCATGGAGGGTTTTCCCTGTGTTGTATGCACTATTACAGAATAAACGTCGAGTAACATACATTTGCATGTTCCGCATGATTCACGGGCACCACTTGAATATCTGCAAGGTCTAGCTCACAATCTATATCACAGTTTTATCATGTTTTCAAACTTTTATCTATTAGTTACTTTGACCAGCCTTTCTATGTCTCACTTTTATTACACAAACTTGTCTGCACTGGCTGGCGCCAAAACACCCCAGCGCCGAAACAACACAACGCCGAAACAACACAGCGCCGAAACAACACAACGCCAAAACAGCTCGGCGCCAAAAGGCCGGCGCCAAATAGTCGTTGTCAAAACGGCGGCGCCAAAAAGTACCCGACCCTTTTTCTGAATCTTGCTTTAGTCTTTTTCATCATTTCACCTGGAAACATTTGCTTGCAATATGCTGGACTGAAGATACGCTATTGGAATCAAGGCATGCAATTTTCAGTTTTGCTTTCGCTTCCTGTGACGCAGTCGATCTGGACACCTGTCAAATCACATGACCTGCTGCAGCTCCGTGTTGTATTTCCAGACTTCAGAGTTGCGTTCCAGGTTGCAATTATATTATATAGAACAAAAATGGAGGTATGATGGGGAAAGTGGCTGCTGGATATGGCGTAGTAATTAGGTTACAAGCAACAAGCTTTAGCTCATTTTCTTACGAACAGAAGAGAAATGTGTTTGGTGCAGGTAAGCTAACATCAGACTTATGCTTGTCGGCTAAAGCCAAACAACGTCTTTTTAGGAAATTCAACCCACACCTGTATGTCAAATTCAACTAGTTATTTGGAACCAGTTCAACAAATAACTTGCATTGCTGGCTGTGTCTATTTTTTCTAACAAAGGTAGTTCAATCTAGAGCTCAACACAATGTGGATATGATAATGTGAATAACTTGCACAGCACAGGTGCTGTAAGAACAATAATATTATTACGAAAAAATAGCATTGTTGATTCCAATCGACAAGAGGCTGGATCAAAGTCCGGCACGTGAGTCTTGAAGTTCAACGATGTGCAAAGCATTGTTTGTTTAATATAATATTTTAAAGTTCTGTTTCTACTTCGTTAAGCACCAAAAAGAGGCACATTTATACCAGAGGGGCGCAACTTTAACATGGAGTCACAGACGTTTGGGGGTGACAGATGTCCCAAACTGAACCTGCCTTTTGTGCAGTGTGAGTATTGTACCGGCAAACAAACCGCCATTGCAAGAATTAAATCAATTAATCTGAATTTAACTGCTGACTTCACGTTTTCTAAAAATGCTTGGTTCTTAGTCCCAAGCTTCAGGGGGGATATGGCCATTTTGTCCACTCCTGCTGGCGCCCATAGTTGTTGCTGAGTTATATTCAGAAAACTGTAAAAAATCTTTCAGATTTTTGGCTTGATGGATGCTTTTCAGTCAAGGTAAACAAATGACGTCGTTGTAGACCATTTAAAAAAAACAAGTGGATTGCACAAAAATATGAAATATTCACTAACTCTGCCACCCTTACAACTGACAGAAGCACGACTACAGTTGCATTTTCCGTTAAGAATAATAAACAGCAAATTTCGAGAGCAAAGCTGGCAAAAGAACTGCGAACCAAACCACAAGTTATTTCTGTCCTGAGCGTTTAAAGCTCGCTAGTGTAAGCTTTGTTGTGTTGAACTTCGTAACATTAACGATTTTCGAAATGTAAGCGATTTTATCGACCAGGACAGTGTTCCCACCAATGGGTCATAACGTTTGCCGGGCGAAGAGATATATCCCTATTTTCCAAGTAGACTACAGAACTATTTGAAAAAAATTAAGAACAATATAAATTGTGTTTTGGAAACAACAAGTGAACAATGATAGCACCAATGTCAACCAAATGATGATATTATCGAACTCAGAAAAAAATTGTTGCCTCCAGTGAAAGCACAGAAACTTTATAATCAGTGTAAACTCAAGGCAATGAGACAACGCGCCCAACTCAAACCACATGACGGGTTATGTCGCTTATCACGATCCCTGTCTGGTTTGCGCAAGAGAAAGAGAAAATCTTGGAAAACACTGATCCAATGTACTTGAAAATTCGTGATCTCTGGGTTTGTTATTGATGTTTTAGTCCCCCTCCTTTTTCTATCGCCATAATTAACATTGTAAAGTTTGACTTTCGGTTAGAGTAAAAAGCATTAAATTTACTCATGATTCACGCGTGTGTTATTTAATAAGGGAATGCATTAAAAAAGAATTGAAATTTTTATATTTTATTTCTTGCGTTCTTAATGCTTTTGTTGAAGCTAGGTTTAAACTTTCTATTAACAAAAATCAATAATCTTGAGCTACCAACAATGAAAACAAACTGAGAAAAAGTATGTTTCAAATGAAATGGTATAATATTTTATTACAAAGTAAAACTATAGAACACAAAAAAAACTGACAAAAAACTAAACTCAACAAATTACAGCATGTATATAAAAGTCTGATTCAGACTATTTCCTGGCTTGGTCTATATTTGCACCAATGCCATGCTTATCGTTAAAAGGTTCATGCTGACGCTTATTGCATTAGCTACAGAACGAAGAGCTATGTTTTTGGGAGTTGTGCCTTCAAGAGTCGCACAGCTCCACTAATCATTTAATCTTTTAAGGGTTCATGAGGATATCAGTCACGCTCGTCAAGCAAGAGATATCTTGGATGTTAAAGATCACTTGAACCTGATAAGCATAAACTATATTCTCTGCGATACAAATACAAGATCCTCGAAAACTGTACCTGAACACACACCGTCGTGCATGTACGTATAACTGGAAAATAAATTTGAATTATAGCATGGAAATTTCCTTGAAGGCATTGACTCAGATTCGTTTAGACAGCAATAAAGTTAGTTACAATCTGATTCAGGTTTTTTGAAGAAAAAAAAGTTTTTCATACTGAACAGGTAGGCCTAAAGATGTGACTGAAGGTAGTAAACGACCTATCGTAAGTGCAAAGAGAACGACCTATTCTATTTTATCAAGTTTTCGTATGATCCTGTCGCGGCAGTAATTTCAACTCAAAAATTATTTTTAATTATTTGTAACTGGAAATTTACACTGAATTTATCACCGTGCACGTGCAACTTTAAGTTATTATGTCCATTTATCGCAGCACATGTGGCGGGCGCAACCACTTTTTTAACTGTGCACAAACCGCGCACTATTTTGCTGTATATATGCCAGCATTCTGCAATTTTGTTTTCTGTGCAGTTCGTTGCCACTTAACTCTGTTTCCGCTTTATAGTTTTCTTGGTGGTTTTATTTGATGCTTGTTCAGATGCAGTTTTTTTTAACTCTTCGTTACACGAGGTAATATTGTCTGAGTTCAGTTGTAGGTTTGAAAATACCTTTCTACTTTGGTGCATGAAAAGCGGAAGTGATAAATAGCCTTATAATCAAAATCACGGCCAAGGAAAACGATACAAACGACATATTGCAAACGTTTCGATAACTCCTGTTATTATCATCAGTGCATTTCAAAGCTTTCTACTTGTATTATTTTTACAGATGGTGGAAGTTCTTTTCTAACCTTTCTCTTCTTAGCGGTCAAAATGACCGTTTTTGGCTGTTCGAGCTATATCCCCAATAGATGAAATGAATAGGTAGTTTAACTTAAAATTTTTATGGATAACGTCGAAGTCATAGTTAGCAAAAGTCGAGGAATGTGATATTTTGAAAATGCAAAATGTTAAAATGACCGTTTCGGCTATTCTAGTGCTTTATGGCTTCTTGAAAAACATGATGAAAATCAAAATTGTCTGAGGAGGTCTAAGCATGAGGCAATAAGTACGCAAGCACGTCTTTCTCGAATAGAAGATCGTCCTAAACTCCTGGAAAATAGCAAATTTTTCCAGCCGAGCTGCGAAAATTGTTCGAATGAAAGAACTTTTCCGTTAGTGTTTCAACATCTGTTTCATACATATTAGGAGCCGTTGCCTTTGAAAGAGAAGCAAAGAATGCAAGTATAGTGGATGCATGTGTGCATTAGTGTTTCGTGCACACTCAAAATGTTTTTCATGAACTTTGCCGGAAATGCTTTAACCCTGACGAAGACTTTCATTAAAACACATGCCAGAGAAGCATGGGTTAAGCAGAGATAAACAACTAAACGTCACATACTGTTCAAAATAAAAAGAAATTTTTCTGTCGATGACAAATGCTGGTCTGCTGGGACAGGCAACAAAGTCGGGAGAAAACTTCAAGAATTTCCGTTTCTTCGCACGATATTTGATCTTGAAATCTGTTCTATCCTTCAATACTTCTTAGCAACACTATCACGGCGTGAGCGAGTGACAAAACATTGCGTCATTGTTCAAACGATGGGGCTTTCCCGGAGCAGAATTTACCATCCGGTTCAATTGCTAAGAATACCATACAGTGGACATTGAATTTGAAAGGAAAATAAATACGGGTATAAATAGCATAGTATTTTCCCGTTTGTCAGTATTAATCTACAGGCCTTGATAATCACTTGTGACAATAGTGAATTAGTCATATTACTGGGCATTTCAATCTTTTGTCTAGTTCAAACTTTAGAGCAAGCAATTATGTTAGGGAGACTATTTTGTGCCTGTGCATTGAAGGCCTGGGCATAACATTTTTCTCAGCAAATGCATTCCGAACTGCTATTGCAATCCGCCTTCCAACAAAACCCTGAAGCAACCTGAACTTCAGAACAAACGATCGAAACACACAAATTGATTTCTTGCGATTAAAGCCAATCCAACGTACAACGAACCAACCTTAACGCAAACACTTAACGTGACATATCTTTTTGGGTATAACTGCACTGAATTTTCGAAATCCAAATTTGTGGACTTCGAACGTATCACCATTGATGATGTGAAACAGTTATATCATCAATGTTTACGCCTTTTACTTTAGTTGTATTGAGCTTTGTTTCAAAACACGCTTTCAAAGCGAAAGAAGGAAAAGCTTTTCAAATTTAAAATAGGATGAAGTCAAAAGATCTGTTCAACTGTTTATACTAACCCCTTCTCGCTTTTACCAATCTCATTCGCATTTATTTTTTCTGTCAGAATGATGATCTGTTTTAGTAGAAGCGAAACACGTCAAACCCAAAGTATATGAGTGCTTCTGTATGGGATGAATAAAACCATGAAGACATGCACGTTTGTCAACTTCAATTTAAGTTTAACGACAGCAATGGGCTTTATGGTAGAACGAGGTTTTGTCGGACACTTCATTATTTTTCTAAGTAAATATTACGCTGCTATGACTATCTTTTTCAAATAATTTTCCTTGCCATATAGTTCTTTTACAAATGAAGTTTAGATAGTACAATTTCGTTTCCCCTTGCTGGGGCAGAAGATCTATTTTCAGTGGTGTACATCGTCGCAACATCGTGCTTAATGAACGTCATCTGCAGTTTTAAAATAGTTTGGTTTTGCTAAAATGGCAATGAAATCTGTGCTTACACTCATCAAAGAGATGTTTTATTTACAACTCTTTGATGAATTCCAAGAGGAACTTGTGAGTTCCTGTTTGCAGTGTTGTTTTCCCTTGAAATGCGCCAAACCTTCTCAAAATTTCCCAACTTCCTGGTAGATACCCAACTATATAACGATTGCTGCCATCCTCAAAATGAGCAGTTCTAAAGCAAGTGAAACGAATAAGACGCTTGATTCTATTTGAATAAAAGCTGATGATGCCTACTTTGTAGGCGAAACACATATTCTGTAAGATCTTATTGTCTCATTCTGTGCTGAGAAAGGATTTATCTCTATAGCAAGGGAAACGTAATTTTAACTTTGCAATTTTCCAGGAGTTTCAGACATTTAAGTAAATGACTGTGTTGCGTTTGTTGGACAATGTCTGTTGCAACGAAACTTCGACATGTGGTAATTATAGAGAATGGGATTTAATCCCTGACGCCCATTTAAGTTTCAATTTATTTTCAATGACAAAAGATGTTAGTAAAACCTTTGTTCTAGGTGGTAATATTCTCAAAATATAAACGTAAACAACAACTTTTTAAAGCTTGTGAGTCTTTTAATTTTCCAGCCATATTTTGTTTGTTCAAAACGGTAAAGAGTTTTTGAAATTGCGTATCAGTATTTCAGAACTTTTGCATGTTTTCACATGGATAATGTGAGTTGTGATTACGGATATTGTGTCTTATACTAGATGACGCACACACTATTTAAATTTCATTAAAAAAGTTATTAAATGCACCTCTAGTTTCAATTACGTTTGCTAAACAAAAACAAATACATTGAAAATCTGAACTTTCAATTTCTGAGCTATGTAAACAATTAAAAAATCGCAAATTACAAACAATTAAAAAATCGCCAACTACAAGCTGATTGCGCTTTATTTTCACTAGTAAATGCCGTTGCTTTAAAAATAAGTTTAACAAGTGTTTGCTGTATTAGATGAAAGACTAAAATAACTAAAATGTTTCAGAAGCGTTCAAAGCTCGAACATAAGGCATGGACAAGTGGATTGGAATCTATTTGCTTTGCTTCTTTGGTCTTCTGCATGATTTACCAATATCTTCCAGTTTCCCTACTGTAACGAAAAATGACGAGGGATGTAAGTAAAGCTCTTTTCAAAGATTTGTTGTTTTCTGCGATTGTAAATAAACAATAATTTGGTGAGATTATGCCATACGTTAAGTTGCGTTATCTTTTAAAACCAGTAAACACAGACTGCCGTTGCGCAGAAGAACCGGCAATAAATGAAAACGAAACATGTTAAGTTTTCACTGCTCTATTTTAAGTGAATCAACTACAATTGTTGTTTCTCAGTGGAGCAACCAACGACAGTGCTACAGCCGTGGAGTGAATCTTCTGTTAAAAACCAAGATGTACAATGGTCTACTGACACTTACGTAAGTGGAAGCTAATTACTTTATTCAAGATTGCTTTGTTGTTGGTTAGTGCATAAACGGAAATACGGTTGTAAAGAAAGAACAAAACAACATCTCGTTGCTTTTCGAGCGGCGACCTCCAGTTTTCGCGAAAAATCGCAGATATTGCAAAAATTTATTGAATGTTTTTCCAAAAATAGAGATATTCAAAATCTTGATTAAAATAACTGCAAAAATTACGTTTGTAAATAAAAACAGACATCATCTTTCGAATTGTTGCCATTGCTTTAGGCCCCAACGCAAGCAAGCGGAGATGGGCGTCGCAGATCACTCGTGGCACTCCGAGACGAGTAAAAAAACTAGTGTAACGAAACTGAACTCAGCAAAACAAAAACCATATCATAGGAGTCTCTGACGTTACTTCGGTAAAGCCACCTCGCCCGCTTAATTTCGGGCTATCTTGTTCGGAAGAGGTACTAAAATTGTCCCCAACATCATGGATGTTCTGAGCTATTTACGCAAAGTTCCTTTTCAAAGGACTTCACTCCCTTTGAGCGTATACGACAGTGAGGTTTGCCTCCACATCCTGAATGCCCACGTGGCGATCCGTGGGCGAGAACATTACCGTCGGCATTCGATAAAATGCGTGCGCTGCTTTCAAGACGTTTGGCGTAATAGAAAGTCCTGCTGTAGAAGCGAAGAAAATATATAAATTAAATTTTGATAAAAATCAAAAAACTTCTTCCAGGTTGTTACAGTAATATTCACAATTTTTTACGAGTATTTTGCGCTTTGCATTTTACATATTCATGCATTGATACCGTAGCCTCCAACCTAAAGTACACTGTCCCTTAAGATCTTGAGAATAGAGGAAAATAACGGAATGAGCATGAATGCCATAACAATGTATCAACATTTGACTACAGATTGACCATAGCAGAATGAAAAGGAGCGACGGATTTAAAAAAATTTGCTGTCAGTATTTTTGTTCAATAAAACCTGGTGGGAATGGTCTCTGGCACACAGAAAACCACGTAAGTTAAGAAAATCGTTTCACCGACATGTTTCGTTCAGAGTGTTTTATTTTTTTAACTGAAAACTAGTCGTGTTTTCTTTTGAACAGCAATTTGATGAAAGCTTGAAAGGGTACAATAGGTAAAAACAAATTACGGTAACAATCATGTAGTGATTTAACTTTGTTTGTTCTGGCTATTCAGTTGCACCGGCGACAAATAGATTCAAAGTATACGTCAAAGACATTTGATTTAACTTTATATGCAATCTAACAGAAAACATGCCCAAAATACTGCCTGTCCAACAAGAACGAACCACAAAGCACTTGAAGTCATTCAAAAACAAAGTTCTTTCAAACTTACATATTCTGAGTACTTCCCAGTAGATTCCTGCTTCCTCTTTCGACGGTAGATAAATAGGTGAAAGTTGTCTTTTTCAAAAGGATCACGTGTCTTTTATGAGTTCGTCACTGAGAGAACAACAGTTTTAAATATTTCCAAATGGTACGAAATATCTCATTTCAAATATGACAATGAGTTTCGTTTTCAGAATGTTTTTGATTTACCACATGCATGTTTTACAAGTAACGTAGTGGAAGGTGATGAAATTGCGACAGTTTCAAAGAAACATATGCCTGGCTTAAAACAAAAGACTCGCCAATGCCCGATAATGGACCGCTATTTTTTGTGAAAAAATAGTTTGGGTAGCTTCTTAGCCGCTGCCACAATGGTGAAGTATTTCAATATTGACTAGGTAGAGTCACTGCACAAGGGAACCAAATTATTTGGATTTCAAATCAGTTTCCCAATTCCAAAAATCATACGCTGAAAGTTTGCAAAGAGGTTGTGGATATGGGTGACATCTACAAGAAACACTTCATCAAATGAAATCTACCATACATATTCCAGATTTATAAAAAAAGGTCATGAAGAAATAAGCAATCCCTTTCGCAAAGCGATAGTACCTGCTGCACGGCATTCAAATATCTGCTGCGCGGCATCCAAATACCTGCTGCACGGCATCCCTGTTTAAGAGACAAATTTTGGCACAGAAACATCGCACTGGATCCATGTATGAATTATGCCGATGGTTGCAAAAGCAAATTTTCTGGTCACGAAACTACACTGTTGCAAGATGTTTTGGTCTATGAGTTGTGTTGTAAGATGGTTTCCCCACTTTGTTGGAGCATGGGAGGATGAGCATGCAACGCTGAAAAAGCAAACTGTTGCATTAGGATATTTCGATATTGCGAGAAATATGTTGTTGCTGCTTCTTGTTTATTGATTATGTTGCGCTGATGTACCTCCACATAATCGGCTAAAAATGTCTTTCAGTTATTATTTTGATCACTAAACAAGAGGTGTTTTTTCAACTTCTATCATTTCCACAAGAATGACATAAAAGCGAAATTTTAGTTACAGATAAATCTTTTGCAAGAATTGACCATTTGATGTCATCTGTAACAAATGTACTGTATTAGAATATTAAAATAAGTGAAGTGTTTTTAGCAGCTTCTTACTTTTTGTTTTAGGTGTGAGAAGAATTTGGTTGTCATGCTACATTCGTGTATGTCAAGGACTTGATCCGTTCTCGCTTGCCAATGTCTGCACTCAAGCACCAAGAAGATAAGAAGCAATAAACTGGCAGTGCATAGCTTCAAACCTGATGCGATGTAAACAGAAAAACGAATTTAAGCGTTGATGACATTTATAGATAAAATACAAAAAGTTTTAACAAGGCAGGCCACATATTGAAGCAAATGCTACATCGCGTTATACAAGTACAACGTTGTTGCCCGTGTTTGTTACACTGTCGTTGCCCGTGTTTGTTACACTGTCGTTGCCAGTTTTCGATGTTTGTTGTTCACCCTGGGCTGTGTCTATCAATGCAATCAACTGTCACTAATCATATTTATCTGATACGTTGAAGAAATTTATCTTCCCACAACCAATAACTTCCTGTTATCTAAGCCAACCATTGCTGCTTGCGAAATGCATTGTGGGTAACTTGGTTGTCAGCGTTTGCCTTGGTACGTTGGTAGTTGTGTAGCTAACGTTACTGAATCCACATTGTAAGCATTTTTAGTATGGTCTAGTAATAACGCATTCAGGAAAATTATGTTGTAGACCTGTGTTGCATTCTTTCACTGCACAAGAATAAAATAGCCGGTTTGCAAGGTATACAATCAGGTTGTATTCGTAGTCTGCGCCTGTAATATCCAGTGTATCTTGCTTCAAAGTTGGCCAATGAAAACTCAACACTTTACAACATTGAAAAGTCCAGTTATTTAACCAATAGCACTGTATCTTTCATGATAGGACAGTTATTTTGGCCAATGAGCAATCGTTTTACAGCAATGTTTAGAAGTCTTTATCACTAAATGGCGCTGATTTTATTTACATTGTGTGTTTGCTTGCAAACGTTTCCCCGCTTTTAACACAAAGAGGTAAAACGTTTTGTTTATATTGGAGATAGTAATATAGACAAACACTTTCTTTGCGTGGTTTTCTTTTCATCATCGTGTTTGTCTGTGTGGTCTTGTAATGGAAGTATCACTGCTGTTTTATGCTAGTCAGAAAAATCGTAGCCTAACTGTTCGTTAGATCAAATGTTTTGCTCTTCTGGTGTGAATTAGGAAAACAGGCTAACGTCATGATGAAGTTGTCATTCAATGACAAAGTTAAGCAGACCTTTTAAATGATAAAGTTAACGGTTACGTTTACATTCTGGTAGTTTCTACCTGTTTTCGCTATTTGATTCAAATTTTACAATCTCCAAAATTTAACTGGCAGTACTGCTATAAATATAGAATTCTTTGGTCTCGTCGCTGTTTTTCAAAAGAGCTTTCAATTACGCGTAAGTGCAAAAAAACTAATCAAATTCTAGTGATTCTGCGTTATTGTTATAAATATCGCTGCAGTTCGCTCGAACAAGGAAGACGTTTGATCAGAATGGGTTTTGGTTAGAAGACGTTTTGGCAGAAATGAATTGCTAGCACTGGCCTGATGATGATCAGCGAAAGGGATAAGTGTAAATTGTGCTGTCGCAGTTTCACAGAGTTCACCCTGAGATTTCAATATACCCACAACCGCCGCGTCAACTTTGATCCGGAGTAAGTCGTGAGTAGCGTAGATGGGGATGCCCCAAATGCCCTCGTCCATCTCGAAGTAAACACGATAAATCTTTGGAGCAAGAGTGAGTCGCTATGTCGCTGTCACTATTACGCCTGCCTTGTCTAGCTCCAAAGATACGATTAATATTTGTACAAATGTTAAGTTTGACCAGTGAATGGCGCTGTCGTCGTGTCGCTTAAGCAGAAAAGCGTTGTCCATGAATTGTTGTCTTTGATCTGTAGCCGTACCAGCATCGTTTTGTACCACATCTTTTTATCTGTAATTTGTGCTGTATCCTGTGTTATATAGTCACTACAGTCGAGAATTTTGTGTTTCGTGTCATTCGTTTATGCATTCATTTGTTCTTTTAAGAAATTCGTATCATCCACGTTTCACTTTACTACATGCATTCACTTGTACCTTATCCTTTCTCTTGGCAGAAATCTCACAAATTCAATTTGATTTGCTTTTTTGTTTGTAATAAACAGAAGCAATACAAAGTGCCATCGCGCAATAACGAAACCAGTTGTTAGTGTACATTAAAATAAATGAAGATTGATACCACCAGGAAGAATTAAGGCGCAAAGGCGCTACCCTGAGGGACTCCACAGTAGATCCTTTTGTATGAAGATTTAAATGCCCTTATTTTGGTGCACTGCATTCTATTATGTAAATAATTTGAGAATAGTTTATGCGAAATACCTCTTATACCAAAGTGATAAAGTTTACTATCAAGTAAAATTTCATGATCACATGCACTCAAATGCTTTTGATATGCCTAAAAATAAGGAACAGATTATTAATGTATTATCAAGTTTTTTGAGCAGTTCTTTATAAATAGTTGTAATGACTAATTGGGTTGAGTGATTTTCTCTAAACCGTATAGTCTTTTATGAATTAGATCTACAACTTGCTCTATTTCTTCCTGATCTAGAAAGCATCGATTGCACTTGTGAGTGTTACGATTGCACTTGCGAGTGGAGCGAATTTTACAAGTTTGTTATATCAAAAACAATAATTTTAAGTTGAAAGCCACAGTTTTCCTTACCAAGGCTTTACATACGGTATGCAAGTCACGCTCTGCACACTACCGGTATTCGATTACTATCGCTGAGAAAGATTGCGTAACGCTGGCAATCGTATGACAATAGACATTCAAGTATTTGTCATATTGCTACTAATAGTTTTAAACACAGAACCAAATAAACAAAGAAGCATTTTGTGCACATGACATCACGTGCAGGTAGTTGCACCATGCAATGTGTCACTTATTTCTGCGCAAGATTTGCAAGAGCAACTGTGATTAGAGTTTTGTGAGTCGTGTCTTTGTGCTTTTCTGAATTTATTAAATCTTAGTGTACATTCCGCCATATTCGTTTCTTTCGGCGAGCAAAGGTGCGGACGTAATAAAATTCCAGAATGCTAGTTAAAAATACAAATTTTGAAATATTCCGTACATCAGCTTTTTCTCTCGGTCCATTTTTTATTATCATCCGTTCAGCTCACTGGACTGAATCTGAAATATTAATGACAAAAAACGTTTGTCCGCTTCCAGAACTGGCGCAACGCAACAGAATTGGTTGTTCATGTCACTTCCACCGCAACACAAACTATGGTTGAAGTGTTGCCTATGATTAGAAAAAATGTTTTTCATCCTCTTCTATTATCATCCAATAAATTCCCCTTTGGCTGTATGCACAAACCCAGTCTTACTATAACAAGATAACCAACAAATTCATATTTGGGTGAGCTGCACACTGCTATAACTCACCCTAAGTAAGCTTTTATACCAATACAACTTTGTCGTTGATTTCATTTGAGATATGAAATACACTTTTCCATACCTGAAACAAACTCACAATGGTCACATCATTAGCTATTCTGCTTGGCAGCTCAGTTTCATTTATATTTGTTTTCTGTACTCCTTTCGAGAATGTCACAAGTGGTCTGCAGCGCCATTGTGGGCCACGCGGATATCCAGTATGCCGCGAAACACATATGTAGCATCAAAGTCAAGCCATGGTTAAAAAAGGCTATCAAATATTTTCCATCTACCGTAGAAAAAGATATCATGACTTCTGCAACTAACTGCACAGCTCCTTTTACAGTTTGTTTTCTTAATACTCTGACACAATATGAACGTGAAATCAAGATAGAACTCATAATTAAATTTTTATTAATATTTAAATCACACACCATGTAAAGTAGAATTACCGTCCTGGCATCACGCACGGTCCTACCATTGACTCGCCATCATTGCACCATTCACTACGAAAAGTTGTCACTGTCACTTACCAGCTGATTGATTTCAGTACTACAAAAACTGTAAAATTTTTACACTACCAATTCGTATTTCCTACAACCCTGAAACACACAGTAGGCCACTGCAGCCCACCGCAGGGCACTACAAGAGGAAACGTCATCAACGAATCCAACGTGCGCTGGTTTGGCCACTGGCAGCGCTAAAACTCAAAATACCGAACGTCGAAAGTAGCACGCGCGTTTCCCAAACATATGCTTGCAAGATTGTCTTCGTAGTGAGCAAAAATCAGTAGAAGACACCTCAACGCGGCACACAAGTGCGCAGATTTAACGTGATTTGAAGACGACGTGATTTAAAAACACACGCAGCGCAGTCTGCTCGCGGCGAAGCAGCACAAACGCGGCCACGTAGACCGGAACTTTTGCCACAATCTATCCCAACTCCAGAGAGTGGCAGCATGTGTCACCGGAGCTGCATGTGGCCTTACAGCTCCTTCAAAGTAGCTCAAAACCTGGAATTTAAATATTTACTTGAATATTATTAGAACTATCTTAATTGCAACTCAGCATATGCTCCTATGAAGTCACACGAAAATAAAACGGTATCAACGTTTCGTGGCTCTTCACCGATTTTATCTGCTGGAAGATGAAGCAGAATGGCTATTTTGTTAATAGAGGTTGCTGACCCCTGGTCTATCCCTTCAGCTATCCACAACTAAAGGCTCCACACTACGCCAGCTACGCATCTGGGGAAGTGAATGGGGACAGCGCAGAGTGCTTATGCTCTGGGAGACTTGAGAGCCACGCGTAAACGGGAATCTTGCCATAAGCTGGTGATTCGTGGATGAAATTAGTGATGCCTTGTGAAAGTGTTAAAATTAAAGAATGCACGATACTTCAATGTAAACGTGAGACGACACAAACTTGTGGAAGATAGTGATTATATAATCAGCATGGTGATGTGGACTTATATGACAACGGGAGGCGCCAGCTGCAACTGATATGTGCACGACCTGGAATTTCCACCTAGTAAAGTGGGAGACCCTGGTGGACAAGGATATAAGAAAGACCTTCGCAGAGAGCTTATCGCCCTTGTTCTGAGAGCTTTCTGAATGTACACTACAGCGAACGTGGAAGAGGAGCGACGGCTGTTCGAAGCCGTAGCTTTGTTTGCTGCTGAAATATATGGACAGAAACGACTCTTTTCAGTCACGTTCGGAGATACAGCTTCACAACCTTGATTGCACTAACGTGCCTGACATGAAATAGGCACGGGGCGCGCAAACTCACTGATTCACGGATCAATACGCGTGTAGTGAAAAATGTTTCTGAACATGTCAGCCAAAAACACACTTCAAGAAAGCTTTAGTTGACGTATTCGTTTTCTTCCGTGACTTTCTAATAAGAGCAAAATGCTTTAGAGCATGTCATTTCATAGAGCATTGAATCAAAACATTGTTATCAATCTATACGGCGTTTCATCATCCCTCAAATACATCTTAATTATCAACTTGTTGAAACGAACGCAGACCAGGAAATTAATAGTTACCTCTTTGGCTTCAGAACATTTTAAAAATAATCTATTATTTAACAACTAATTAGATTATATCAAACATTAGCGATAATATGAAAAGTTCTTAAAACAATACTTGAAGGATCAACCGAAAGATACAATTTAACAATTAGTTTGACCTCCACATCTGTGCACAGTGATCTTTAAAAGTACCATGGGCACCACTCTAAATTTGATGATGGGTGGTTCTTATGCTAATAATATAAAAAATTTGGTAAATGTTTTTTTGGTGCAACTAGCAACGTCGTGACAAAGATGGAAAAACTACTTAAACTACTCAAGTTAAGGGAACAATACCATCCTTTAATGATTTACGTCATAAATGTGCTGAACAGTCTAATGTTATCATTGTATTCATCTAAGCACCCTGTCCAGGTGGCATATTTATAGTGTCACAGGATCCTGGTTTGACTGCTAGCATGAGCTTCGTGGTTAGCATCTGTTTGTCGATGAGCAGTTTCAGCGTTTCACAGAAAATGATATATTCTTCTACCCATACTGTTCTAAACTATAGATCCAAATCTAATTTGAAAAGTTGCACTTTAGTATCATCAGGGTTTTTTTAAGGAAAATGTTAGGTACCCGATATGGATATTTAGGGACCCGATTTCTCTGATTCCAGGAACCCGATGATAATTTTCTCTGACTCTAGGGACCCGAATCTGGTCCCTAAAACACCTTAAAAAACCCTGGTATCATCATCTTAGAAAAAATCTAGACTTCAAACGGGTACTTTTACAGTGTAACAAGTTCCTAATCCTACAATGATTTTGCAACACTCTTTCTATATTTTTCGAGTGGTGCTGTAGCGAACCTTGCTTCGGCCCGCAACTTAATTGAAGCGTGGATTGCACTTATCGAATGCACCTTGTGCGTGGTGGTGTGACGCGCCTTTCAAGACACAAACTTCGACTCGCGCGGAGTAGTGAAAGTCAGGTGTGAGAGCCGGTGTGAGAGCCGGTGTGAGAGCCAGCGTCATTATTTCTCATTTTTCGAGACGCCTCCAGCCTTTCTGTTTGTTGTCGGTTTGAGCCTATGCCAGTCGACGAAAAATAAAGATCATGATTTGCGCGACATCTGGTCTTGGAGGTTATAAGGACTACAAGTACTAGATTCCTTGAGCCTCCGTCATCGTCTCCTCCTCCGTTGGACCCACAACTGCTACTAAATGGTTCCAGACCGCCGGCTCTACAGTGGCTCCCAAACCGGTGGTGCTGACCATATGAAGTAAAAGGCTTCGGTCAGCAAGATTTTTGCCACGAAGTTCCCGTTGTCGTCTGGACTTTACTGCTGGATTGTCGTCGCTAGGATCTCCTCCAACATTTTGAACGACGAACTTTTCCTGTTCCACCTTTTTTCCCGTGAACGGACTTTCATTCGCCAGGACTCTACGCCTCCGGCCGTGGACATCATGGAGTCGTAAGTTGTTTTTTTCGTATTTTCGCCTCGACATGCCGTTCTCTGTATAATGTTTTGAGTTTCGCTATATTTTTCTGATTCTCTTGCGTTTTAAGCCGGTACATGCCTTGGCATTATTGTAAGATTAGCGTCGCTTAGTGTCTTCACTAGCTGTTTATTATTCAATTTTCACCTCGCTCGCTAACGGGTGCGCCGTCGTTGACTGTTGTCTACTTTGCCTAGTGTACTTGTCTGCTAGTTATTCATTCTACTTAGCATCGCCCCGATCAACGTACTTTTACATGTGCTATCACAGGGTGTGTCTTCTTCATTTTTCAGCTCTTGACTTTTCGCTGATCTTATTCGCTATACGGGCATTATTTTTGTGTTTATGTAATTCATTCTTTGATAGGATGTACACCCTCTCACGAGCACCATGTCGGAACTCGTCCCTTTCCTCAGGCTGCGTCATTACTAACGTACAC
>JGI24022J15233_10000400_pt1 | contig 26566 bp, 10 predicted proteins | sample Ectturendosymbi2_FD_15233 | JGI IMG/M metagenome (IMG submission 15233)
TTCACTTGAGTGTTTGGCTTCTTTTAGCAATTTTATTGGCCGTTTTCGGGCTTTTTTCTGAAGGTTTGGCCAAAGATCTTGCAACGCTGCTGTTGAACGCAGACATCTTGACAGATAATGTAACGAGACAGTGACCGTTGATAACGGTAAGCCACGTAGTTTTGTACTGTGTGGAAAGAAGTATAAGTGAAAAACAAGCATTGCTGCACCAACAAAGTGCAATTTTTGTGACTGTTTCCGTGACATAGGGAATTTTCTTTGTGGTGTAGAAAGGGCAAAACCTTTTGTGAACGTCCATATGCATTGATTGCATCTTCAGCAATCTGTAAGGGATAAGCAAAATGTCGTCGTTTCCCTCCCAGGAAAAATTTCTGCGGACGCCCATGCCTGGCAGCCCAAGCTAGTAGGCGTTACGCCCCAGGTTATTGTAACTGTTGAACACAGACATAAGGCACAGGTAATGAAGTGAGTTTTTAACCTCGCAATTTAAGCTCTCGAACTACCACACCTGGGTCAAATGACACCTCTGCCCATTGTTCAAAGGATTTTTTGACTGAGATGGTTGGAATTGACCTTGGCTGGAGAGGAAGGCCCAGGAACTGAGGAAATGATCCTCAAATAAAAATGTTTAAAAAATTGATTTCAAGACAAACATAGGGACAGCACCCTGAATTTGACCCAAACTTATAAGTCAACATTTTTTCAACTTTCCCACTCCACAACCAGATCTTCAAGTTTCTGAAGCTAGGAGTCTAGGGTCTTAAGTACAAAAACTGAACCTATTTTTGACAATTAACTTTTAATCAACAGATTGCCGTACCCTCGAAAAAGCCTTTTGTGATCGTGTGAAATGGTGCAATCACTCTATCGATACGAACAAAAAATTTTGGCCACAGAGTGATGAGCTCCTGTATGTTTCCTGCACTCGTGTACTGTCCTTCAGTACAAAATTGCTTTGAACTTTTCAAAGCTAATCGCAATGATCGTAATCGCTGTTTTCGATAACAACTTCGAAAAAGTTATAAGCAATGTGACAGCACTTCAATTTAAAAACGTTTCAGGTTTGGTTGATTTGGAAGAAATAAAAATAATAAAGTTTTGTTAAAACGATTCCAAAGCAAACAAGGGGAAGGCTATTTAACTAGTTTTAATGAGGAATTTGCATGTTTTATACAGAATGGAAACCCGCTTTACAAATATTGTTATTTCTTGCTAATGGTTTCTGTAGATGCTTAGTTTTCTTCTACTAACGACTCCAGTGATTTCACTCCTTGATTTTTATTCCATTGCCACAAACTGGACACACATGCTGATGAATGTTCTGTAGGTGGGATCATTCATAGGTTTAAAATGCTACATCAATATTCAGTTACTAAAACTAATCTTTTCTGATCAAGTGTTGACATGTTGCCTCAAGATTTTGATGAAAAGCTGGTCAAAATAATCTTGGTAGCAAAAATGTTTGAAAATAAATGCTTAAATCCAAAAACCTGTTGAAAAGTCTACAGTACCTTTTGTTGATGCAGTGCTCATATGAATAAGAAAAACTGTTTTGTGATTGTAAAGGTATTCAAAGTACTCCGCCGCTTTTTAGAGTTTAACGCCATCAGAAAGACGACCTTCATCACCATTGTAGATGAAATCCAATAGAGCCACTGTTTCAAGAACAGTTATTGTTTACTAATGCTTGATTTCGATTGCATTTGCCTGATGACATAAAGCCACGTTTCTATTTTTGTTATAAAAACGTACTATGAAAACATCACTCTTGATAACCATCTTGGTGTAGCATCCACCAACATCAATTTGTTTCTCTTTTCGCGACATTTTACCTTTAAACCTTCTAACTTGAACCTAGATATAAAAAATAGAAACGCAGACAAGAAGCAGGTGGTCGCATCATTGGTTCAGGATTGCTGATGAATCATAGACTTTTTCATATTTCTTCTGATAGTTTTATGAACATTTATTTTTGTACCGTGCTTGCATGCACGTTGCAAAAACTTGTAACATCACGCTATCGTGCTGGATAATATCTAATAGCTCCTTGAAGTGTCATTTGAGCAGCTGAGAAGGTATTGTCTTCTTTGAGAAATATTTTCCAAACATGGCATTTTGAAGAACAACCAAAAATTAAAACCATATGCTTAAATGCAAAAAAATCTTTATTGCAGAATTAATCCATGGCATAGAACAGTGCTTCCTACCATTTGTCAGTTTGCGATCGACTCTTACTTACAATTTGTTCGTGGGGCCCACTATGAGATATTGCGGTAATACGACTGTAGAATTTAATTTTCATTTTTGTGTGACTTCTTTCTGCAATTCTTTTTTGCTGAAATGTGATGGGTGAATGACGCCACAGTTGGATCGCTGTTAAAGTGTTTTGCTCCTATCAGTGTTGGTCGTGTCCAAACACCGATTTTGCAATGCTCTATGGCTAACCACAATTTGTGCTCATGTGTTGTAAGATTTCGTCTGTATTATGGACCTTGAGTCTTGATAAACATATTATTATTATTATTATAATAGATTAAGAACTTTTAGCAATAGTGCAGTTTGTCATGCTCATTCATGTGCATGAGAGTAGCGAAAATTTTTTCCCGGTTAATAAGCCCACCGGCTTAAGCCAAAAATTTCCGGTACCGAGGTGGGCTTAATAAGCGGTGACTACTTCATTAGAAAGAAACAGGTTTTACGAACACACAAATGCACTGTTAGTGGGAAACTTGAACTTCCTTTTAAGATATTATAAGGTCAAGTCGAGGCTTGGTCGGAGGAATGCTCGCTCGCACTTAACGTAGCAACACTTCACAACGCCTTGTGTCGCGTTAACATAATCACAACGGTCAGTCACAAAATTGTACAGTCCAGGCTTTGTGTGACCGCATCTTTGTTGTACTTCTTTGTCTTCTTCATTGTTTGAGCGAGTTCTTTAAGTCCACTCCTAGGCCGCACTAGATCTCGGGCTAGATGTTGAGCAGCCAATCAATTGTCTCATCATCCAGAACCGTCAGGGCGTGCAGTCCATTGGGAGGTCTATGATTGGAGGACAAACTGGTCAAAGGTTTGCCTTTCTGCATCACACTCACGAGCCTCAGAAGGGGCCAAATGCCATTTGTATAAATAGGAGTGGAAATGTCTCACACCGTTGCGGAGTCAGTTAAGCCACACCCATGCTGGACTTGGCACAGGCTATTGTAAGGACTGGGTTCGTAGGTTATTGTAGAGGCCCCTACTTACAGGAGTGCGTGCAAGTGTCGGGAGTGAAAGTACGGAGTCTCGTAGTGTTGTCCAACCATTCTGTATTCCATCGGTGATCGGCCCAGACAGCCGCGCTTGTGTTGTTGTCGTCAGAAGAACTGATGAGTTGTTGTGTGGCGGATACAAATGGGTGCCTCAAATTGAGACGCCGTGCGTTCCCACTCGGACAGGTGAGCGCTGAGTGAAGCAGATGTCCAAGCTCTATGGAACGGAGTGCTAGAGACAGTGTCGCTCCTTTGCGAAGAACCTCGGCAGGTTGGACACATGCGACGATAGGAAGATTGTCCACTGGTGTAGGTCGCACACATTCAGTCACAGTTCGAAAGGCCTCGTTAACGGCACCATTATTAACGCGACACAACGCACACTTGCTGACACAGCAAACACTTTAAAAAAAGAAAAAGAAAGAGAGAAAAAGAAAGCAAATATTTTGCTGATGTTTTGAAGCAAATATTGTGCTGATGTTTTGACAACCTGCCTTTTAACTTGCTCTAATCTAAATTTTTGTTCATTATTGTCTGAAGTCTTTGCTTGGTTTATCCCGAAGTAAAATATCGCACGCCCAAGTATTTAATTTAAATTTGTCAACCATAATCTTGGATTGTGCATGTTCAAAAGCATCTTAAAAGTTGCCTTACTTATTCTGTACCTATCCTAGCCATAGCTACATTGACGTGCTTGCAAAAATGAAGAAATGTATATTCCAATGTGTGAAACGCAGCATGCGCCAATGAAAGAAAACAACCACTACCACCGAACATTCGAGCATTCACAGAATTTGCGATTACACAATCCAAGACAATTTTGCACACGAAACATTTCACTTAACGGGAACACAGAATGAATTATTATTATTGCAGCCCTGTTATAAGCATCATAAAATCATTGCGTTGTTGGAAAACATTTCGAAATACCTTTGATTAAAACTTTGAGGTAGTTGTTATAAAGTAAAAAACAGCGAAGCGAAAATACGGTTTGAAACACGAGATTGAGACGTTATTTTTCATCTTTCAGACGTTTGTAGCTGATAGAAAATACTGTTGCCGGTATTCGAGAATTCATCGCAGTCTTCAATTGCAAAATGACATTGTCATTACCGTGCAGTGAAAGGGTCTTAATTGTGCTCAAAGCAAAGGTTTTGACTTGTACCATCGTTTATCGAATTGAGATGGTACAGTCGGTAACAACATTTAGGCTGTAAATCAGAAAATTCAATAAATATTTGTGGTTTCATTTATCCTCATATTTTTATCACACTCACGAACTGCTTCAGCCAAACTCCAAACTGGCGGCATGTATTTTTGTTCTGAATACCTATGGCGAAAACCTTTGGCCGGCTTCCATTTTATAGCAACAACCACTATTAGTACAGTAANAGCAAGAATAGCCAGCGATATGCCAAAGACACACAATAAAGCACATGTATCGTTTTCATGACCTGAAGGATCGCTTGTGGGCAGGTCGGTCACAGTTCCGTTTTTTCGATCGACGAAAGTTACGTTTTCATTGTGTGAGTTAGAATTGCTTTCATTTAAACCGGCCTTGTGATTTATCGAATCTTCTCTTTCAACTTTTGTTCTGTTAACAACACTGTCTTTGCTGCTGTTTCTGGAGTAATTTATGCCATCTTCTGCTATTTTAGCAGTAACGTTGTGATCCTGGTCAACTGCTGTTACGTCTGCAGATATCTGCATGCACAAATTATAATCACAATTAATGTATATGATTGCCGCGGCACTAGATTTTTTGAGAAAACCAGCGGTTGAGTGGCGACAAACATTTACCTTCTGCACATCACCTGCATCCATCTTCGTCTTATTCGGTGTAGGTGAACCAGGGCTGAAAAATAGAAAAATATCAGTTTCCTTCCAGAAGCACAGAATTGACAAAAGATTGTTTGGAAGTCACAGTTTCCGTTTCAAATCACAAAGATGTTTCAACTTAGAAACAAGCCTATTAAAAAGTGACTCTGTTAAAAAGTGCGTTTTCATTCAAACATCGTTTATTTACTATTAACCTATCAGCAGAAAACACGTTTGTTTTGGGGCTGCTTTAAAAATAATCAAGGGTAGTTTGGGAAAGAAGTCATCAAAACGTGACAAAAATTGCCTTTAAAAATTCATGTTATATGTATTCTGAAGATATTTAAAGAAATTATATAATGGAAGCAAGATTAACGTCAACATCATGTCAAAGAAGCGTTTTCGAAATTTGTCTAAGTTTTCGATGTCATTTTCAATTCCATTCAGGTATTGTCTACATATGCGTTCGTCACGATTCCAGTATAAGATTTCCAGTTACAAGTTCTTTGAATTATATGATATTTTGAAACCCAAACGTTTTTCAAAAACAAATAGCAAAATGTCTATAGGAATAAACACAACGTACTTGGGTGATACGTCAAAGTAGCAGTTCAGGAAAGTGTTTGGATGTCGGTTAGTTCGTCCTTCCGCACAGTTTTCGCAGTGAGGGTGTCCTAGATCCTCGATATCCAAATATTGATGAGGCAAACAACAGCCTAATGTTGTGGTACCATCGGAATTTTTAATTGGTTTCAGTTGGCACTAAAAGCGCAAGAAAAACATTTAATAAAATGTGCCACCAGTTTAGTTACTGTCTCTTGGCAAAAATTTCATGCAAGTACTGACTTGATTTAAAATTAGACGCCATATGATGTAAATCACCATTCTTTTACGGAACAATTTAATCTTCATGCTTGGAAATAATTAGAATTAAAATGTTGCTTGAAATATGAAATGTTACAGGGAACAGACTTTTAATATATAGAGCAGAGTGGCGAGATTGCAAATATTTTCTTTTACTTAGCATTCGTTTCTGTGTCCTCCACGAGTGTTAACACAGATTGGCATTCACAGAAAGAACATACGAAATATATCCTTGATTTTTCAGATCAGATTCAGAAGACTGAGACTCCTTTTTTACTTTCAGCTCCACAAAGAGAACAAAGCACTTACCCTCTCATTAGCGTTTATTCGGTCTTCTTTTTTGGCAAACTCTTCTTGTTTGTTTTTCAAAGTTGATCGAAGGTTAGTGATTTCTCGTTTGAAAGTGTCATTCTCTGTTTGTCGATCTTGCAGCAACTTGCCTCGCTGCATCAACTGCAATTACTATCGCCAGTCAGAAACAAAGTCAGGAAATCACTCTCCACAAATGATAGATACATTTACGACGGACAAAGGGTTGGTGAACAAATGATTTTACGCCACATCTAGCGTTGAAATAAATATATCGCAAGAGTGGTAATGGGCATGCAAAATCTGTCCAATAAGCAAAAATGCATGGGAAAGGGTGGTGATCACGAATTCATAACAAAGTGGGGAGTACAATAGCTAGGGATATAATAGCTCACGTGTCCTTGTTTACTTACCGGTGCCTCAGAATTTTTACATTCTTCAACCCGAGCATTCAATCCAACAAGGAGATGCGCCAATATTGCCAACGATGGTACTATGCAAAGACCTTTCATTGCTTTTGTTATTTGCAGTAATACCAAATTTGAAACTTGTTTCTGCTATCCAAATCTGCACCAAACAATGTTAATTGTTAGAAAGATTTCCAATTTTTCGAAAACATGCAGTTCACTAGCAGGGTAAGACGCAGACAATCCTAGGTCCAGGACGTCAAAAACTTAGACTAAAAATGAGGGCACTCATCTTTCCGTCATCATTTTGTATAGTTCAACCTTAAAGAATCGCTTTAGCAATGAATAGATTGAATTTTGTAGCATGGGCGTGGTTGACACCTGTTTAAAAATAAATAAAAACAAAATTCTGTAAAAAAACTGGTTGTATCTGAATATAATTGAATATTGTAAAAATGTACATACATTTTTTGGAATGAATGACGTGTGAGCGAAAATTTATTTAACTACTGTACTGTGGTACTAACAAAGCTTCCTGACCACTTTTTCAGGTCTTTGTTACTGGATTTCATCTTTCAATCATTTGTGAGATTTGTATTTGACCGTATAGAAACTCAAGTGTAGCCAACTCACATTGCGTCTGTAAGATCACGATGCACTCGTGCGAAATATACTTCAGGTTTTCAAACGGTTAGCATTATTGATCAGACGTTGCAACCAATCACTTCATTTATATTTCTGTTTTGACTAACTTCACACGACTTCAGATTGGGGCAAAGTGCAGAAAATGTTCATGGACTTCCTTTCATAAATCTTCTGTATTTCAAAGAGATGTTTGTTCTAACCATGTAGAAAGGTTTCTCAACATGAACTGTAGCAAATCAAAAGAGCTTAGAAGCAGATTTCACTGTAGTTTATTGCAAATAAAGCTGCTGGATTTCTGCATTACTGAAGACTTCAACGAACCACCGATACTTCAATCTGCCACCACAAACTTTCACTACAATTCACAAAATGTAGAGTTGTTAAAAGTGCTAAATGCAAATTCTTATTAGTTTCTACTTATGCACGTTGTAATGGCTAATAAATCTCAGTCTCTTTTCCAATTTGCCTTTTGCATATCTTGGCAAACCACTCTGAAAAGAACGATATTCAGGTGATAAGCAGAAAGCCTATAAGACAAAACGAAGACCAGGCGTTTATCTCGATTACAGCCAATGAAGTGCGAAATGTTATGCGTTTCTCGGTTGCCGAAAGAATACAGTTACGCTTTTACCCTAGGCTTAAGTAAGTGGTTGAAACCACTTGGTTTAAAAAATTCTCGTAATCAACAATCAACGGCATGCTGAAAGTTTGATTGACTTTTGTTGGTTTATCATCGAAAACAGCCGAGTCATTTTGAAGAAAGGACAAAATAGTGACCGATCATAAGAAACAATTTTCATTGCTTGCACTTTTTTTCTGTAGCACCCGGAGTTTCAAACATTTTTAAGAGCTTATGGTGCAAATGTTTTTATCGCATCCCAAAAATTTTTGGTGGATAAAGTCAAGTGCTTAATGGTTGGGAAAAGTGCTCGCATTCTTTAAACTGCGCAGGAAATGCAGGCACGCCAGATTGTTGGATTATTGTTCAAACTAAATACATCCCACCAAAATTTTGACATGACATTTCGACGAAAGTTATCGTGGATTGATTTGTTGCAAATGTGTAGATAAGATTAATAAACACGATTTTGATCACCGATGGTTATTGAAGTTGTTATACTCGAAATTCTGATATATGCAATGCAAACAAATGGCTCGAGGAAAACAGAAGATTTTACAGTATTTTAGGTTTTTGTGTGGTTGATACTTGTTGATCAATTCGGTTGCCTTACTTTAGATCTTGAACAAAACGTTTGGAAGAAAGACTTCCAAACATTTCGGTAGATACATCGAACTTTTCATCAACCAAAGGTGACATAATCTTGCAGTCACTTGTGTGAACGTCACTGTGATAGTGAGCAAGCAGAAGTCAACTAGATAAAGCATAACGTTCGTATACCAAAGTTCTCCAAACACACGTTGGTGGCATTCCCTTCACACTGATGCCCGGATTTTTTCCCGGGTGTTTGTTTTCTTGGAGACAATTGCGAAGTCGTGTACCGTTTCATGACCACAATAACTGTTTCGTTGCATGTTTCGCTAAAAGTCACCTCGGACCACTCGGGGAGTGCGTTTTGTACCACAAATAGGTACGGCTACTGACGAATGTGAAAAATTTCAGACGAGGGGTGAAATTGTGCAACAGCTTCATAGAAATGGTATGCAGCGGATGTAATATTTCACTGAGTTAAAGTTTTTAACGAAATTTATGATAGGCTACGTTGAAGGTTCATACGTTAAGCTTAACGTAAAGGGTGCGTTTGCTTGATTCATAAATATTGCTGTTACAATACTTTATTCAAGCACGAAATTAAATTTTATCCCAAAGCAAAATTCGAATAAATGCTTATTATTTTCACTGCAATCAAAAGCTCTAATCTTTCGAGGAATCAGCCGACTGGGCTCTGCTTTCATCTTTTTGCACTGATTCAATCTTGTACATATCTGTATTCAAGTAACTACTCTCCACATGTGAAACAAGCAAGGAATCTATTGCAAAGATTTTATAAAAAATCGATTTTACACTACAATACGCCTTGTAAATCGTAATTCGTATTCATTTTGACTGCAAAAGGAGGTTTGCAGTGAAAATTACTTAAATAGTAACTAATCATTGATTTCCTAAACAACTTGTGCAAAACTGCCAAACGCTTTGTACAACTTTTACTGCACTTTTATTGATCTGAAGTGTATCCAGTTCTGAAACTTTTATTATCCGCAAGAAGATTTTGAAACAGATGTTTTAGATTGCAATGACAACCTGTGATGACAGTTTTGATATTCATTGAAAAAAGAACCGCATGTTCAAATCCGCTTTACCAAACATTTTCATCAAAAAATATTTTTAAGTCGCGTTAGATGTGTGAGGAAACTGCGTCAAATAAAGTAATGATTTTATCCAAGGCCATTATGGTACATACAGCTTGTGGCACCAAACGTATCTATTCCCCTCACACAAAGATCTGTCATCCCAAATCAACTGAACATACTAAAGTGACATGTCAGAATTTGTAAACCTTCACAGAAAGCTTATTTTCAAACTTGAAGGACACTGTAGTTGTTTAAAGTTCTAAAACATTGAGTATTAAGCTAATCTTTTGTCACTTTTTTTATTTCTACTGCACGAAAAATATAACATCCGCAACGTATAATCACCNTGACAGTCCAGCAAAACTAAGGCAAATATCTACTGTTAGCTTGTATTAAGAAAGCACNACAGTCAATTGGTCGCAACACCTTTTTTGTCTGCTACCAACTCCGCCAAATTTACTGCTTTTNAAAACGTGAAGCACAGGCCGGACACTTTTACTTTCTTTGTGACTAAATCCAGGGGACACCAGAAGCAAATATTGTTTGCTCTGATTAACATGAGACTAAACTAATTAATATCAACCTTCACAACTAATTCCCTGACAATAGCGAAAAATGATTGAAACTTGCTTTATCGCATCAAGAACCAACACTCCTGCTTCCATATGAACGAAGTCTCAGCTTGTGTAGTAATTTCCGTGACTACGTATTAATTTTCAACGATGAGTCATTCACGAAGCTTCGAGAAATATTGACACGTGATTTTGAAAGAAAGGGCGCAGCCAACTGTAAAAAAACATCGCGTCTCATCTTACGAAACGATTTCTTGAAGGGTAACAAATTACTACGCCTTTGTCGATGCTTTTGGAATACTGATAAAAAAAATTCACTAATAAAATGATGCTAGCATTTTAAGAGTCCGCTGTTACATGAAATGATAAATATGTCCAAACTCCTTTGGAGTCCGGCTGGTTTCACCTTTAAGACACGCGTGACCACAGGCTATCATTTGGCAACTCCGTAACTCCTCCGCCAATTGCGCTAGAGAGCTGTTGAAGCTCAAAAAAGATTCGAGTCTGCAATAAAAAAATAATATTTGGTTTTGTGTTTCGGTTTGTTGTGTGTGACGTCATATGTGGGGTGGGTTTTTGACAATTTTGGCTACGTTTACCTGGCCCTGGACCCAACCGCTAGACGGAAGTATTTTATTAAAGTTTTTTTTGTAAACTAAGTTAAAATCCGAGTCATTTGAGCCTTTGATTGGCTTTCTAGAGTTTCTGGTTAAAGGTAATGCTTTAAAAACCATAAAATAGTTAATTTTACCCTCACTCTTGAAAAAGTATTTTCCGGTGATTTAAGGTTTAGCATAACCATCCACATCCGGACTCACCAGTATTTCTCAAGCATTTTTTCTGGTTGTTGGCTAGTGGGTCCCTTACCGTGGCCTGGTGTATGCAATATATACTTTTTTTAGTTAAAGACGGGGATATTGCACGGAAAATTGAAACATATATAAATGTTAACGACTGTAAAGTAGGTATGCCGCCATTACTTCTCTTAAACTTTCTTGTTTGATCTTCTGGAATGAGTAAACCAGGCGTTTTCAACCTTTTCAACCTTGTTGTCCAATTAATAAGCAAAAACAAGGTCCGCGGTCAACCGAATGCACGACTTCACCATTGCGACAGCTCTTACACATGCCAAAGCAGAAGTAGGAACAAACTTTTTCAGCACCACGTTCACTACAAATTCCATTCCATGCGAAAGTCGAGCCTGGTTGTTATTTGATGGCAATCGGGAAATTGCCCCGCCGAAATTTTCAAAAACATATTTAGTTGTTACGTACATAATTAACCTGCAATCAATTTTCTTCTCCCGAAAATATCAGCTTGTTGCGGCCCTGTTAGAAATCATAGATATTCGACACTCAATACTTAATGATTCACAGATCAAGTCATCTTCCGCATGAAGCCTGCTTCTAGATTTCGTGTTCATGGCAACACGAGCCATCGATCCCCACCCCTGGTGTCACAGTTGTCCCAGGTGGCAGTTGTGCGGTCGGTGGTTGTCCTATAGGTGTCTGTAGTTGGGATACCACATGGACAGTAGCTGATACAGATTCAAAATAAACGGTGGAACAACCTGTTTTCTGTTTGAGATATAAAAAAAATGTACATCTGTGTATGCCAGANCAGTGGTCTGTGCAAANGCTAAAAAGCTATGCATTCAATTTTAACAATGCATCTTGAAACACAACAGACATGTNAAACGTACGTGCAAATTCAATATGGCTATCAGCAAGAGNAAACTCGCAATCGTTATTAGATTCTTGCAATATACAAAATAGCAATCACAAGTGCACCAGGAGTTTTGAAATGAGTAAAGTGATGCGGTAGTTCGAAGCAATCTTAAGGAATTCCCAAGAGTTTCAACAACATGTCAATGCTTTGTTATCATTGCCTTATATTCCGTTCTGAACATGTTGCGTGAGATTTGAAACTGAATTATACCTTTAAATAAATATTTGGTTCTGAAAACCAGCGGAGAGAAAACGAACTTCAATCTTTTCCTAATTTTGCAGTAGCACCCATTCAGATACCTTGGGATAGCAAAATTAACAATTTATTGTACTCAACACCATTCCAATATCAGTATGACAGAAACATACATTGTTTGTAGTTGGATACACATTTTTATCTCTACACGTAGGGTTGCTTAAGGTGTTTAGAGACCCGATTCGGGTCCCTAGAATTGAAAATCGAGTCCGCAGAATCGGAGGAAATTATCATCAGGTCCCTACAATCAGAGAAAATCGGGTCCCTAGAATCAGAAAAATCGGGTCCCTACAGGTCCATACTGGGTACCTAACATTTTCCTTAAAAAAACTGGTACACGTTACAAGAAACGATTTTTTAAAATAAATGAAGTCGATTGTGTGGCAAAATGATAAATAGCAGAGCACAAAGCATGCTTTACAACACTGAATGGAGCGTTAAACACAAGCTGGATGGCTGAGGGACAACATGCAATATTTATTTAAGAAAAGCCTCATTCGTTACATATTATTGAATTGCCTGTAATTATAAGAAAATTTCGAAATCAACAAAATGGCAAAACGGGACCAAAAATATCGCCCGGCCTGACCCGTTAAGAAAAATGTTAGCCTTAGCGCAATAGCCTACAAAGCCTCTAATTTTCAAGTGTTTTGATTGTGGCNTGACTGCGCTTGCACTAGACGTAATGACATGAATGTCCAGTTCAGCACCGGATTTAGATGGTGGGGGGTCCGGGGCCCACGCGTGGTCGGAGGCCCCATGTGCGGNTCGGATATAGAACCTTTAGGTAGGGGAAGGCCGATGAAGTCACTAGTATATCCACGGATCATGAATATTTATGACGTAATCTTGTGACGTCACATTTGTTAACTCAAGTGTAACAAAACTTTATGAAGTAACATGATGATTGACTATAATTATAGCGATTTGTGAAATTGTTGCAAAATCGGTCATCAGAAACATCGTATTTTCTTTTTTTGACATTTTGCTTGAAAAAGTTTCTGAGCGTTCCAACGTTTTCATCATCTCTGAACGTCAGTCCTGGCTCAGCAACAAATTTTACGACAGAAACCAAACGTTGCAGAAGCGATTTCCAATATTGTTGGCATTGATGAACCTGTCTAGCTAGCTCTGTATCAATTCTTCATAGTGATTAATTACTTTTGCGACTAAACGTAATCGTGACATCTCTATGTTCCATTGATTGCTCGTGGCTCGTCAGTGTGCTTCTAATCGCAGATTCCTGTTGTAATAAGGAAATGCGCACATTTAGTCGCCTCAGCGCACATTAGTCTTCACGTGAAACAATAAACACAAGTGTGTGAAGGAGAAAAACAAAGCCAGTTTCTTTCAGCGACTTCGGCGTTGTGGTTCTGGCGACGAATAAGAGTTGTGGTGCATTTCAGTGAGGAGTTTGTCTTTTCTGAGTTGTGGAACATCATGTTTTAAAAACAAATTTTCATTTTTCAACCAATATTACCGCATTTTTTCAAGTATATTGGATGACCAGAGACCGATAGCTCTGCCTCCAGTGATAGCGTCAGACAAGCCATCTATTGTGTTTTTCGATACCACTTCTTGACGTTCTTCTGCTGCTGCAGCGCTGGTTAAACTAGGTCTATTGTCATCGTTACGTAGATCTAAGTCTGCAACAACATGTTCTTCGATTTTCAGTCCTCTTACGGGTTCCGCAGAAATGTCTCCTCTGGCCTTCACTACCACTGTAAAATAGTAACTTAGTTGTTTCTTGACTTAGTTGCACCTTCTTTCTCTCTCACTTTTGCCTCTTTTGCCATTTTACGTCTTTTAGAACCACTTGGATAAGCTCTACATTTGCAAAGGGGACGATCACTTTTTTTCTGTCCACGTTTATTTATAAATCAGCTCAACAGGGCTGCCATATTTTCAGCGCAAAAAGGGAGGGCAATTTGCTACTGTCACTTACTTGAGTGTATTACTTACACTTAACACGTCAAATAACAAATAGGCCTATTGATTAGTTTTAAGCATTGAAGTAAAACGTTCAGTGTAGACAATGTTTCGTTCAAAACACACAAAACAAAATCCTTATTTACTTATCCTATTTAGCCCAGGAATATTTTGCAGATTTCTTAAATTTCCAAAAAATGTAGAATCACCTTTTACAATTTTATGAAACTGCTTGCGTGGCAGATGTTTTAAATTGCACACCAGCTTTAGTAAACCAGAAAGTGTTCTCTTTCCTCTTGATTTGTGGCTGCATCAAGGAAAAAATCGTTCCACATTAGCAAAAATAGCCATAACCTTGAACTGTGCAATCTTTATCAGTTCTGGAATCGTTTAATCGTATTACAAGTTGCAAAATATTTTGTCCGTCTTTAGTAATCCATCATTTTACAATAATTGCGTTTGGTTGAATCTTTTTTTGCACGAACTCAAACAAGCTTTGGTATTAGTCAAACAGTTTACTTCAGCTTTATCAATAGAAACGCTTCTATCAAGTAGATACTACATACGTGTTTCATCATTTTCCCAATTAGATGTTTGGAAACGGACAAATCTAGTCAAAGCATTGAAATTCAGCAAATAAAGTGATCAGTTTTACCAGATGTGAAACACAAGGCTTGTATAATACAAATGCATCTGACATGAATGAATCACAGTCATGGTCCTTGCCTTCGCTGAATTTTTTCGGTGCTGATTTAACTAACTTTGCTTGATATGTAGATCTGATTGTCTCTGTTGAATCCTTGTCTTCATAGTGGCGAAATACGATACAACCTCAACAACTGATGCTTTTGACTTCTCAGTATTCTGAACTTGCTCACCAAAAGCAACTGCAAATGATTGCAAATGTCTTAATGTGAACAGAATTCGCTCAAATAACTTTGGTACACGAAAAGCGGAATTGCTAAATAGCCTTATAATGAAAAGCATGGCCAATGAAAACGATATCAGCGACATATTGCAAACCTTTCGATAACTCCTGTTATCAATTTGCAATGCACTGATGATGATAGCAGGAGTTATCGAAATATTTGCAATATGTCGTTGATATCGTTTTAATTGGCCGTGATTTTNATTATATCGCTCAAAGAATTTCCAAAAGACGTTTCAGAACAACAGTTGGCTCNTCGATGGGGATNGACATGAAGTATGAATTTGAAACTGGGTACAATTGAAGCATCCTTGGCAAACTCGNCTAAAGTCATAGNCACCTGGTTACGCTACAAGAAATAAGTTTTTGGCACGCATTATCCACAAAGTCACAATAGTCTTTTCACTCTNCTTTGGGAACTGTGCAAATACAACCACACGTAATTCACTCAGCTTCAAAACAATTTAATCCTTTTCTGAAAAGGGATACTTCTGTCGAATTTCTTCATTTTCAGCATTATTGATTAGCTCAAGGGTGCATAAACGTCTGTGAATGTTAGCAGCGCGCAGAAATGTTTAATAGCGCCTATACATAAGCTTTGCCATACACAGCATTCATATGAATAAAGTGTAAATTGCAAGAAAATGTTTGTGCTCTCCACGTTTTGATCGCGCTGCGCGAGTGCGCGACCGCATTTTTGCACCCCTGGATTAGTTACAATTACTAGAAACTACTCCACTAAGCTAAGTACAATACGCTGATCACCGCATCACGGTTCATCAGCAAAGCTAATACAGGATAAGAGCGTCAGCAGCCCGCACTCTAACGACAAGGTCATTGAGATTTTGAAAAGATAGTTACCACTGTCACGTAACGATTAATGTGAAAGCATACCCACATTTCCAGGCGAGAATTAACTTAACCAAAACATAGATTAATTGAACAACTCTCCGGCCCTCCCATAAACTAAGCTACGCCACCAGCTCTTATCTTGTTGCAGTAGAGTAGGGACAGCTGACTGTGTGCAAGAACAATATATCATAGAAAGTGACGTAACTGACTGGAGGCAGAGGGGAGAATTCCCCCCAGGCAATCTAAATGTGAAAACCGGACAGCCACCTTAAGTGATATTTCGGTTTTAGTATTCGTTTCGTTTTCAGTAGTTTGTTGTTTTTGCGTTTTTCGGATTATTTTCCGGTGATTTAGGGTTTTAGCATAGCTATCCACATCCGGATTCACCGTCATTTCTCAAGTTTTTTTTCCGAGTGTTGGCTGGTGGGCCCTGTACAGTGGCCAGTGGGCCCCTTTTAGCTAAGTTTTCCACCTTGACTCAAGTGTTCTATTTCGCCAATTATAGCTATGTAAAATAAGAGTGCAAAATGGAGGACATTTTCAATTGTCATCGGAGAATATTTCCTTTCTCATGAAAAAAGTAGACACGTACTTCAAAAAGAGGGTGCATGGTAGCCATACCTAGCAATGCTACTCATATGCGGCCTGTGCAAATCTGAGTAAAGCTGCGCAAAATCTACCAGAAACGAGTACAGACATAAGCTAACGCGTTCTACGTGGCTTGGCCTTGCATTCACTAGATTCAAATACCTGACCGACTTTCAGGAAAACAGTAAGTGTAATAGTTTTTTCGTCACAATATTAAATATTCTTCAAGTGAAATACTGCTGTTGGGCTGGCCGATATAATTAAATTAAAAGCGTTTACAAACAAACTTTTCTCGCTAAACATGACTAAGTGGCACACTCATGTCGCACATATGGCTAAACACATGAACATGATGGGGGGCCCCTTGGGCCCCCACTAAATCTGGCCCTGGTCCAGTTTAGAAGTAGGACAACGATGATGAACATGATGCGTCGCTGTTGACTGGACGTAGCGCAACTATGTTGGTATCTGCCACCGAGAGACCAAGTGCTGTGCAGAAATCTTCAATGAACATCAGCCATTATGGAAATGATGAATGAGTTCAATTGGCGCAACGTCCCTGCAAAGCAAAAACACCGTGGCAGCAATAAAAAAAGAACTGATTCACATACACACAAAAAAAACTTTATAGTGATATGCACACAGTATATACCAACGAATGGTAACTAAAGATACACTGTACTCGAAGGCTGAGTGACGTATTTGTAAACACTTGTTTGTAGCCATTAGCTCCCAACACAACCGTCTATTCATTGAAGATCACAGTTGAGATCTGCCGGCATGCCTGGAAGTCGGCTCTGAGGTTGAAGATCTTCTGACAGAGAGCGAAGCTTTCTTAAATGTTGAAGGTGCAGGCATGACAGGGATAGCACCATGAAACTGAACCGCGAATGTAGACAGAGTGCGAAGTTCTGTTAGATTGAAAGCAACTTTCAGACAGGGAAGCAGGCTCTGTCAGAAAGCAGCTGGACTAAGTTGGTTTGGCACTACAAGCCTTTGCGTTACGCTTACGACAGAAAGCGGGGTAATAGCACAAAATATTACTGGACATAACTGGATCCTGTTGAAGCAGGACAGATGAAATTGCAAACTTCGATTCGCTCTTACATGGGCTCTGTCAAAAATTTCTTATGATTTTCAACTAAGATATATTTCAAATTTTTTTAGAATACTCACACACACCTTACAACAAAAGCAATAGAACCCTACGGGCATGTTTAATGCATTTGTTTGTATTATTCTTGCTCGATATCGTGCATTGAACTATCGAATGCGAATGAAATATGTGTACAAAATAAAAACCTGGCATGTTTCATAATACGGAGACATGTATGAAACAAGGATTTGGTGCTTTGTTACTCGAACCCACCTTCATAGCCCTTGGAATCGGGTGAAGAAAGGCTGTCGGAGTAGATGGGCTATATATTTTTGTAGTTCAAGTGACCAGTGCAGCTATTAAAAACTGAGATGCCTGACCTCAGTGCATACGAAGGACTCGTTGACTAAATACCAATTGAGACAGTTGTTTTTATCCTAGAGCTGATGCTCTAACGAAGATAGCGTTCTTTCTGTTGAGACAACAATATAGGAAACAGTATCTTTCATAGGAAGGATAGATGGAGTGCAACACTTTGGGGCAAAGGTGCTCTAAAGACATCTTCCTTCTAGTTGTTGAAGTGATTTACCAAAGGTATCCACCTCGATAGCACCACAGGTTGTATGAGAGCGAAACCTGGCTTAAAGAAGTAAATAATTGGTCAAGAATCTATCCCAGGAAATTATAAACTCACAGGAATCTACCCTATCAAATTGTATGCATAAATTTGCCTATTTGAAGATTATATTTAAGTTTAATTTTTTGTACAGTGGAAAAACCCGCGACAATAAAGAACTGTGTAGGTCATTCCTCTCAGTTTGTCAAGTAAAACACTTAGTCAGTTCAAGACCGTCTTCCTAGCTTCGCACCACAGACAAGTGTTGATAACTGGAATATTTTATGCCAAAATTTTGAACTTTGGCACTTTATAGAGGTGATTGGCATAGATATTTTTGGTTTGGCATATTTTTCAAATTTGGCATATTTGCGCATATTTTTCAAAAATCAATATTTTAGACGTATGAAAAATGTTGAATTAAATTCTTTCCGAAATTTCCAGCACTTTTGTGATTGGAAATACTCATGGAACTTCTCACTCAGTCCTCTGCTCTATGTGATGTTTTCACAGTAAATCGTGTTTCCGAGGATGTATACATGTGTCTTATAAGACATAACTTTATAGTGAAACAAATGTTTGCTATTGCAAAGAATTGAATGTGATCAAAAACGCTGGAAAAATTCGTTGTTGCTATGTACCAAGGCAATGTTGAAGAACCAGATATACTACTGTACAGATACTGCATACTGTAATATTGCAACATGTCATGGCTGTATTTTTTACTGTGAGATTTTGTACCTTTTTGCAACATACGTCCTAGCATTAGCGGAATCCACTGTCTTCAGAACATTTGTGGTGATTATGCTGCTGAACACGAAATCACCATTTATTGCAAAAAAAATGGTGCATTTTTGTCCCGAAGTATGGACAACCTGCTCCATCAAATGTTTTTTTGAATTGTGTACGTGTACAATTATCTGACTAAGTCAAATATCTTGGTTGGTGTATTGCTAAATGCCTCACTGAAGGATGATGATGATGATGATGATATTCAGCGACAGGTAAAATCGCTGCACTGTGCAGGAAACAAGCTCAGAGGCATCTTTGTTCAGTACTCACCTGCAGTAAAAAAACACTGTATTCCGTGTCTATTGCATGCAAATTTATGCTTGGCAATTGTGAAACAAATACGCACAGACATAGTACGAAACGGTTACGAGTTGCCCACAACAACGCCTACCGAATTATGCACTACATACCCAGAAATGTGACTGTTCGCCTACACGAAGTATCCATTTCTGTATGTCAAGTCCTTTGATGCCTCGTTTAGAAACAATCTGTATGGATTTTTTCAACGATATGCATCTTCATCTCTCAAAATGTCTGATGCTTTTTACAAATCATCATTTTCCCGAAAGTATTCATTGCTTCTATATGACGCTGACCAACTGAAGTAGTTGTTGCTGCATTGTTTCGGTTTATGCGTTTCATTAGTGTTGCGTTTGCGTAACAACCAAAACCTTTCGTATTCTTCGTCCCGCCTCATGATTTCTGTACTTTCTTTTGATTCCTCTATCACCTCCCAGCATGTCGAAGAAGTGTGCAAGCCAAGCACGTAAAAGTGAATATACAAAAATAGTAAAATGCCATCCGCGAAGACTTGCTTCAAATTTAGTGAAAACAAACAGTCATCAGCCTAATGCTAAATGTCTCACAAGAACGTTTGAAACCTTGATCAAAACAATTTACACGCACGTCATGTTTCAGTATTTCGCTCGTCTCTCAATGTCGACTGTGTTTATCAACTAACACCCACTGCAATGCGTCATGACTAACACTTTTTGCTATTTGAATACCCTTATAGAACATCAGTCTGAAGCAACTAAAAAATACAAATACCTTGCAGTGCTTTCATTTTCCCATGTGTACACTTAACTACCTGTCTAATTCGGATGTGGCCATGTTGAAAGTGCCTGTCTTGTTAGCGACTGCTGAATTTGAACACGCATATGCATCTGTATACATGTGCACAGTAAAACCCAGCTTCCTCAACATTAATGCATCTGATGGCCACCAGCCAGCAGTCAATATTCGGTGACATGAACGTTGCAGTACCGCTCTATTTGCAAACGCATGACAGTAGCATCAGCCAACCCTTAAAATTGCTTAGGTATTTGTGTTCCTACTGTGGCTTCTTCCTTCCCTATGTAAAGTGGGCAGCTGGGATTCTAATTTTTCGATTAGATTCTCTTAATTGGTAGCTTTACTGTTTGTGGGTTTTATTTAATTCTATTCTATGCTTCATGCATTTCACAGAGCTGATGATACCATCTTAGTAGGTGAAATGTTTGCCCTGTAACATCTTAGTGTCTGATTCTTTGCTGGGAAAAGATTCTTTTCGATAGACATCCTTAAAATGTGTTTATATTAATTGTCAATTGTGCAATAGACTTAGTAAAAAAATTATGTTGCCAATTTACCAGGTGTTTTTTGTTACGAAAATAATTTGGTATAATTTTTTCCTGTTTGGCATATTCTGAAACAAAATTTGGCATATATTGTCTTTGTGGACTTAGCAACCCTGCCACGGACAACAAGCGCGCATCGCAGATGAATATAAGTTGAACTGAAGTAAATTAATCTCAATGAGTTATTGCTGAGGTGGTAACTCATATTCTGCGAATTATGCAGCCTTTGAGGGCTCCGATTTTGTCTGTATACTTTCGGGGTTGCTATTACGGTACTTTCCTGTTAGTCATTTTGATTGACATGACATGCGTGCCGTTTCTGACTGAGGTCATCCACTGATCACCACCACACTGTACGCATCCCTAAGCGAAAAGAAAAACCGATAAGGCCAGGTTTTACAGGCTTGTGGTCCGCTAACATGTCACAGTTGCATCTGTGAGCCGAATTCTTATATAGAATTCATTTATAAAATACAGTAAGGTGTAACAAATACACGTGCGTTCGCAAGATAAAGTTACTTTGAATATGAATGCATGAAAAGAATTCCGATTACTAACATACGTTTTCGTAAGGTCTATGTAGAGTGTAGATTAAAAGCTTAGATCTCGTATTATATGAAGGTTCTTCATTTGCATTAAAAGTACATTGCAAAGTTAAATTCGTTTTACGTATACTGATTGACTGCATCGTGCTGGGGAATGACTGGAAATGGAGTTGTAAAATATTGATTCGCCTGCTTATTTCTGCTAATATGCAATGTGTCGGTAGTTTTAATTTGTCAGTATATGCTGCATATAGAAGATTTTTGCACCGCACTTGTACATTCCGTAGCAGATAACAACAGCTGCGTAGCGTCCAATAAACAGCAATGCGCCATGTCCACCATCGTTGTCCCACATTTAAGGAAGATTGCACTCCAGAAGATGGAAACCTGTCCTTTCTTGCAAAAGTGCTTTAAAATTTTCAAAGCTAATCGCAATAACCCTAATTGTTGTACAATGTTTTTGATGGCAGATTCGAAAACGTTTCGAACCAGACATAAATTCAGCAGCATAATATACATACAAAAGCACCAAAAATATGTAAATATTTGAATCTGAACACTTGAAAGCAATAACACTAATTTCTTCAAATAAAGCAAAAACAGAAAATGGGACCCTGGCGTCTATATTTGTTCAAAGTATACCAAAAAGGAGCCGTATATTTTACTCATGTTATACAGGAATTTTATCCGCTGAAATTAAGTGAATATTTTCATCGTATCTGCGAATTTGCTTTCCGGCAAAACACCATCTTACCATGAAAATTGTGTGAAGTCAACTGATTTCAAAATGTTCTTCGTCATTTCATTAAATTTTTGAGACGCCTCTTTTGGCACATTTGCGCGTATCTTTGATTTGCTTTGAAAAACACTTGACTCGTTTTAGAGCTTATTAAACATGGCTTTAGAGTGCGCTTGTTATCAAAACGATGAAAAAATCAAGTGCAGACACTTTCAAAAGGGGGCTCCACGGCATCTCTGAACCTGATGGCCCAGAACCTGCTATTGCTGAAATTCTGTTATACAGGACATTATCCTCCATCTTCCTTTCTTTTCGCTATTGCAGAAATTAAGGTTACTTATGAAAACAAGTCAACAACAATTTCATTCCAAGAAACGAGTCACCACCTGAGCAAGACCAAGTGTTCACTTCGTTTTCCGTGTATTCCCACAGGTGCCACCGCTAGAGAGCAGTGTGGGCACAGGAACTGTGGAGTGAGCAGTTGATGTTGCTTTCATTTTCTATAGGCGGCTCCGTCATGGTTTCCGTTCGTATCGAAGAAATTGATGTAGCTAATATCAAGATAACTCTTGTTCAAGATTCTTCCGCTAATATATTTAACGATCCTTTTTGAATAACAAAAAGACAGCATACTTCCATCCTATAGTCTTCATTGTTATATTGATGGAATGTTACGAACTGCAGCTGACGACGCCACTCCTTCTTGAGTTCCAACCACTTTTGCCAGAAAGCTGACCTGTTAAAGCACTGCAAATTTCGCAAAAGTGCAGAAATCCTTTCATTTCACAGACATAATTGGACATACATTCAACGAGCCTGATGTGTCATCGCAAACTGTCACACCGGGACTATCTTGGAAATCCTTTGTCTATTTTCCAGGGCTATGATTTCTATATTGTATTTGTTATATAGCCCAGCTGCTTGAGCTTGAACTTGGAGATGGAAGATTTATTCTTTTGACGAGTGACGTTTGCGATGTAAAGAACCTTTTTATCGAAAATCAGTGAAAGTGTAATAGATAGCTAGTATACATCTTAAAGTTGCCCTAAATAAGTCATCCTGAATCTTTCCGTACCGGTAATTTAAATATAGTTTTTGAGACACACTTTCACAGTTTTACCTAAAATACATTTTTTCAATTTTTCACTCATTCCACAACATATATTTATGTAGTTTGTAAAGTAGTACTCTTGGATGAAACGTACGACCGATCGTATTCTACGTCGCGCAAATCTTTTTTCAAGGGTCAACTGTGTGGGTCATCCTGCAAACATCCTCCTTCAGTTGCTAGTTGTCTTTTTCGCGTGGCGTTTTAACTGAATTCTGTCTTTAATGTTAGCTTGTTTAGGGACACCTGACTTGACAACCGTACTGTTTTTTCCGGTGTCCTGGCAGACTGTTTACTATTAAAATATGCAATGCCTTCCTTATTGCCAATAAACTTACTACTACTACCAGTAACAAACACGCAAATCGTCATGCCAAAGAAAAGTTTTTCCATAAAAATGAGGCGACTATTGAGTGCACGGTCATTAAATTTTCAGATATGAGGAAACACGATTCTGAAAGAAATTTTAACATACGCCGCGTGCGGAAAAGAGAGAACTTTTGTGAACATCAAGTCAACAGTTTTTGAATGTTGTTTCACTATACTTCTGGATGATTGCATCATAAACATTTAAGTACTTGACAAGCTGTGCTTCGTCAACACTGTAGTCTTTGAAGAACCACAGGGATGATTTTCTTCGCTACTGCAAGCAGCTAATCAATTTGTGAGAGATGTGACGATATATGGTAACCAGATCTTGTTTTGGCGTCAATGTTACTGCAATCTGGTTGGTTCATGATCTGAATCACTTTTTTCTTATGGTAGCAAAATTATACCATATATGCAACAATCATGGTACATGAACGGTATGGAATTTTACATACGATAAACTGCAAAAAATTAAAAAGGTTTGTAACGTTCAGCAAGATTTTTCCTGGCATTCTGTTTTCATCTCCTGCTTTTTGTTTCAAATTGCTACTCCATCTGCAAATTTTTGTGCAGCTGCTGATGTCCCTTCATTGGCACTCCAAAACGTTTTGAGTAGCACATATTTACTGTTAAGCACTACAAAATTACCGAGTTGGTTTTACTTTATCAGATTATGTACAGTAGTTTAGCTCTTTTCAAGAACACAGCATACTTGCACTGACTGCTTGATTTGAAAAATATTTTTTCATTGATTGTACCACTTACGAAAAGCCACGAAAATTTTTGGGCAATCCCCACGCAAATAAGTCTTTTTGCTACGCTTTAGCAACGTGCATTATACGCTTGATCAAACACGCACGAGATTTCAAGCTTGACAAAGCTTTCTTTTCCTTTCTACAATGCAGGAAGCCGTGATATCATATATACAGTAGAATAATCTTTTCGAACTTCTGCTGTAATTTTTTCATATGAAATAGCTTTTGTTACTGCAACTGTTTATTACATTTCAGTGTAGCATCCATTTCTTTGATATCACCACTGCTCACTCTTTGGACAATTCACAACAAATTGAAGTCACGCAAATTGCTTATGTAGCTCTAAAACTCAGCTCTCATGCGGTCTTCTCTTGTTTGCATTTATTTTCACAACAACAAGACCTTGGAATTACTTTCGATACTGTGAGGTTGGAAGCATTCAAGATTGTTCCTTAAAGAGTCAATTATTTACAAGCAAGTCTTGGTATTAAAACGGTGCACCCGAAATTGATTGCAGAAAAATGGTCTCTTGAACTCGAAAAAAAGCATGATGAAATGCTTGAGACATTGTAGTAAAATCTAATTAGGCACACTTTTCTCAGAGTAATGCTTAATCTTAATGGACATTGACGTCGCAGCTTGATTGCATCATGAACTTTTTCGTGAAACTGATACAACCCATACGTTCATTTCCTATCATATATCTCATGTAGATTCAAATAAAATTTTTTTTGATTTCGGAAGGTGGCTGCAATTAGGCACAATGTGCAAACTTCGTGAGAAAATTTGGAAGTTAAACAAACTTCAATTATCATAACTCTTTCGTCAAATAACTCCTTTGCCCTGCAGGTAATAGTGTTTGAAGTCAATATCATGTACACGAAAAACGAGGTGTAAGTCAATTGCGACCTTGTTTGCTGCGAAACGTTTTTTGATAAGTATTGAGAAATGAATGACAAACGACACCACGAGGCGAACTCATCTTCAGTTTATTAGCAATTTCTACTTATTTGGAGATTCATGTTTCTAAGAGTTTGTTTTTCTCAGGCTGTGGTAATTGAAACTTCTGCATTCGATGTTTAATTTTAACATTTCTAGAAACTCCCATGACCTATTTTGAGGCGATTGCAAGCACATGTGAGTTTTTACTTGGATGCGTTTTCGACCCAAGTAAATCACTATTTTCGCTGTCGTAGTTGCACTCAGCAATGTGTTAGGGCGATGCGCTCTATGATCTGCCATAACCGTACTTATTTCTGCACTCAGAACCGAGTTTAGTATGTTAACTCTTGCATGAAAAAATGTTCATTCTAAACATACATTTATGTCGTGTTTAGTTGGCTTACCGCTGCTTGGGCAACATTACCAGTTTGCTTTTTATTTCAATTTAGTGCTGAAAGTAAATCACAAACATTACTGGTTCATTTTTACCGCTGTTTGAAATCTGTATCATTTTTGTCAACAAACGAATAAACGCGTACCAGGTGAAATCCGCCCACGTTTGACAGTTTGGTAACGTAACGGTTTCCTGACAAGAAAATCCAAATTTATAAACCTCCTGCTTTGCGCCGCTATCCTGATCTATTCGTAACTTTCTCCAAGAGTAAAACTCTGTTACCAGGAATGCTCTCTATCCGAGGCAATTTTGTTATCATCACAGCAGCGTTTTGTAGAAAATGGGTGATACCAACATAGAGCGTCTGCCCTGTAGGAAAGTAAGCGGAGGACCACGAGCAGCAAGTTCCAAACAGCAGAAATTATTTGTTTTCCCTGTGAAGACGTCGATGATGGTTTTATTTTTCAAGCAGAAATGCAAATTATAGTAAACATCTGCTGACACCACTATTCGGCCACTCGATAGTTGCACATGGGAACAGTGGTACGATCAACGAGGTCACCTGTCTTAATGCAATTAGATGTTTTGTTACAATCTGTGTGGGCGCAGAATTTTCTGACATCGCGTGGCCCGTTTGGCAAACATTCGTTACGCTTGATTTCCTCGGTGCGGATTGCCAAATTTTGTGTTGTACCCCCGCGTTTCTCGAAGATATAGAAAATAACCGAGGTTTAATCAACTGTCAAGAGATTACTTGCAATTGACAGTAGTGTTTGCCGGAGTTGAAAGTTGAAAAGGGTTTTGTCAACCTTGATCATATTTAGTGCGCTTTTTCGTTGGATATCTTCGCGTTAACACGCACTAGAACAAAACTTCACTTTCATTATGACGTAAGAACAGTTGAGATGAACCCAGGTGGCAAACAATCCTTTTTCATTGACTAGCTTTTTCGAAACTGATCCAGACTCTGCAGCAACATTGCTTGCATCATGGTGTCAGTTTGTGTTCGCGTGCACAGAAAAAAGTGCAAAAAGTGTGTTCGCGTGCAAAAAGTGTGTTCGCGTGCACATAGGTCGCGCCCCCTAACAAACCGTTTCGCAGTAGTAATGGCGCTTTTCGTCAACAAACCAACACGAGA
>JGI24022J15233_10000406_pt1 | contig 26494 bp, 14 predicted proteins | sample Ectturendosymbi2_FD_15233 | JGI IMG/M metagenome (IMG submission 15233)
ATATTGGCCTGTGTGCAAGTTTGATCTGATTTTAGCCACCCTCAGTGCATTAACCAGTGTTCCTGCCCATCACTTGCCTCTCTTCAATGAATAGCCATCGCCTTCCGAATGTCTGTGTTTTCTGTAAGCTTTATTGTCTTCAGTATGTTTTTTATGCTTTCTGTAAACCCCCTGTGCAGTATTGTTTTTGCGATATGTTACATTTTTTTGTGACTCCGTTTTGGCTTGTTTGTGTGCATATTTCTCTGTCTTCTTCATTCAATTGTTGTGGTGTTGATCCCTAAGCTCATTGTCATTTTTTTGTAATATAAAATCTGATACACTCTGTGCTGCCATTTGTTGTTTTTTAATTTTCTTTGCAACAATTATACAACATGTAACAAAAGTGCCCACAGTCAAACAGATATTACATACAGAACAAAAACAAAAAACAGATGATGGTGGGCAAGTAGTGCATGGAGAGTTGAGGGGCATGTAGATGAATGAATGAGAGAGTCATGCACATAGGTGAGAGAAGTGAGGTTATAAATCAGAAAGCCATGCAGCAGGCAGACATTACAAATCTAAGGTACACTCCTTATAATCTGTTGGTTTGAGTCCAATGTCCACTTAATCTTCAAACTAATAGCAGTTGATTTTTTGATACCACAGTCACAGTAATTAAATCTGTAGCGATATCAGTGCCAATCATAGCAAGGTTAAATGAATGTCAATGCATTACATCAAATGTCAACTTTTGTGTAATTTAAACAAGGCGATATAGTACTTAATATGTTACAAGCACTTAATCAAAGCGATATGTTATGCAATTTATCCAAAATGTGTAGCCTACACTTTTACCAACATTAAATATAGCCTAGACCATAATCTTAGCGATCTTGTGGTATTTACAAGTGTCCGGTACAAACTGCTGCTGTTCAAGTCAATCCCTACGCTGGTGGTACAAACTCAAAACCGTCTCTTCATAAAAAAACTCCCTATGCTGGAGATACAAACAGTTGCTTTCTAAATCAAACCCTACGCTAGTGGTACAAACAGTTGCTTTCTCAAGCCATCTCTATGCTGTTGGTATAAACAGTTGCCTTCTAAATCAATACTTATGCTGGAGGTACAACTTATGCTGGAGATAGATCCCTACGCTGGTGATATTGATGCCGCTGACCCTTACTAATTCTGTAATGGTAAATGATATGTTGAGCTTGTGGAGTATTTCTTTGGGATTAAAGGCAATTTAATATAGTGATAATTATTAATGAATCTACGCTAGCAGGGACGCCATTGGGTTCTTCCGGATATGCTATAAAAAGTGAATTGGATAAATGAATAAATCTTTGTTTGTTGTTTCAAAAGTTGCAATCAGTTATATTATGTTTGTCTGCCATAATTGTTTTTCGTTCACTAATATAGAATACTTTTTCTTTATGATTTATTCAAAATGAGTCAACTATCCAATAGGGTGAGTCAACTAATCCCCCCCAAGTGCTAGTTGACTCAAATCATGACCAATTTTGTAAAGCACCAGAAATGTCAATTGTCGACACATCACACTGAAACAAAGCATGGGCCGAGGTAAAGAGTTAAACTTAACACTGTATAACATAAAGCTTTCTAGAAAAAACAAATCGGAGCTACAAGCTATAAAGTGAAAAATGAGTCAACTAGCCTGACTTTACCTTAAGCCTATCCTCAGTACAAGACGTAGAGCAGTGGTTCCCAAATTTGTTCGAACTGTTACCCAAATCAAGGTAGTGATTATGTCTTATTACCCTCAAAAATTTTTTTTGCATTTCAGGTCGAAAATTTCTATTGCAGTGATCACTCAAAATACAGACCAACATTGTTATTTTGGTTCCATGTTACCCACTGAAAATCGCATATTATCCCCGGTGGGTAATTTACTCCCAGTTTGGGAAACACTGACCTAGAGCATTAAAGCACGTAGACTTGTACAAATACCTTGGTGTAATAGAAACTAAATTAGGTACCACATGTTCAATGTCTTTGCAAAAAGTTAGCACAGTCACTAGGAATCATTTGAATGATAATAAGGTTTTCCACCCCAGCAAGTCTTTCCAGTAGCTACTACTCAATACTCATTTGTATGGTCACATCTAAATTATGGAATTGTTACAATAGCTGGGGCAGTGCTGGGGAAACAGCCTTAAAGCCACTAAAGCAAATGCATCAAAAGATAATAAAGATAATTGGATCTAAATCAATATCAAACTGCAGGTCTAACCCACCTTCCAAAAAATTTCAATAGTAAATATATATGAACTAGAAATTAGTAAATTTATGTTTCAATATCACAAGGGAAAACTACCAACCAGTTTCGCAAAGTACTTTTCTAAGCTAGATAAAAAAACAAATTTGAAACTATATTAAGTGATAAAGAAAACTATTTCCTGCCTCAATTTAATCTGAAAAAGACCCTGAAACAGCTAAGATTTACTGTCCCCAAAATCTAGTTCCAAATCACCTACAATATATATTTTATTTCAATCGTTCACAAAGTGGTTTGTGTGAAATGTATTTAACAGCATCTTCTGAGGATATCACTATTGCAATTATGCAAGTTGGTAAAATTGATGCAATATCTGTACTTCAATAAAATCAGCTGTCTTGTATTATGATTATCTTGGTGTGAAATGTAAACTGCAAACTTCAAGTGAGGCTACATTTATTGTTTTCATGTATACCTGTTACAGTGAAGGAGTAAAGACACCTTCACATTTTCATCACGTAAATAAAATTCGTGCTTGTAGTAACACTAACATTGTCACGTGTATTATCTTTTTTTGTCTGTATTTGGTTTTTGTGTCTCTGTTGTGTATACTTCTTTTTTATGGAGTGTTATGTTAGATTTTCTTCAAGTATCAATGGCAGTAAGTATAACACATGATAGAATAGTAGGAAGGGTGCAGTTAGACCAGGTGATCGCAAAATCTTTTGCTGTGCCATTGATAAGGAAATAGACATTTCTCAACTGTTCTACATGTTTTGAATGTTATTTTCTTTTTGGTCATTAAATTGTCATACAGCTATGAAACAATACAATACAATGAACAGGGCTTTTGCCTCACTGCCTAAGCTAAAAAAATACGTGGTTTTTCATGGGTGGTTCAGGACTGGAATCAACTAACGATTTTCAAAAAATTTACGGATCAGGACTGGATCGGATTCCATCTTTTCTGATCAGGACTGGACTTGGACTGAAATTTCACAGTCAGCTCATCTCTGGTTGGTGGTATGCTCTATGCTGCCTTGGGCTTGGTGGCATGTGTTTATAGATTTAAAAATGCCAAAGGTGAATTTCTTGCTAGAAGCCATACTATTTCTTCAAACAAAGTGCTTTCAAGCACATCTTAGCGTTTGTATTAATGCAAATGTGTGCACGTTAGAAAGAACACATGAGAGAGGTAATTGACATTGTGTTTTTCACTCTTTGCATGGCTTGCTCAGGTATAGCTGTTAGCTGGAATCGCCAAGATTGCAACAGGCAAAGCACTTGGTTGATTGGGACTGGACTGTGTCTAAATGCTTGGACACAAACCATTTGTAATTTGCTAAACAGCTGTTTTCTTGATTCTGGTCGTAAGAAATAACAAAAGGTCACCAGGTGTTAACAGCAACACCAGCAACTGCCTTTCCAGAATTTGTTTATATTACCATTGTTATGAGTTACGTTTCTGCTACTGTAATAACTGTTTGAACAAGTGATTGTTTTTTCGCTGTTTTTTTCATGGTAAGAGCTCTGATTCTAAAAAACTGCCAGATTAACCCACTCAAATAATTGGTAACTTATTTGGTTTTGTATACTTGATATATTTCATTTTCCATTCAACTTGAGGCATACTGAGACAATTGAAATATTAATGTGTAAAAACGAACAGAAGCCTGAGCTGGACCTAAAGCTAGAGCCATGCTATAAAAAGAGAAAGCTCTGGAGCCGAAGCCACACTCATGAAAACGAAGAGATCCGTAACTGGAGCTATGTTATGAAAAGAAGAGCTCTGGAGCCAGAGCTGTATCATTTTTTACAACAGCTCTGCAGCCCAAATCATGACATAGACACCATAATTCAGCTTTACAAAATTGTAGGCATAGGAATTAAACTGAAGCCAATGTCTGTGAGTTCCTGGACAGGAACATCATGCTGCTTGCCTTGAAAGCCTTATACTGGAGCAAAGTTTCTCAAGAGAGCAAATCAGAGCTTTGTTCGAATGTAGGTCATGACAGATGCATATGGCTCCCTGCGTTTTTCAGCCAGTTTTTGTTGACCCTGGTGCATTCTGGTGCCATCCCACCGCATGCTGTAAACACAAGGGGATTGAACAAAGACTTCTCAATGTCAGTCACTCTTTGGTTGTACTTACCCTTTCTCTTTTTCATGTTGTTGGTAGATCTGTGAAAGGGACTTACCAGAATAAGACTGGGAGGTAGGATGTGTGATTCTTATGTCAAAGAACGTTTTCTCACAGCTATTCCACAGTGCTCTTGCAGAAATATCTAACCTTGCATTGTCAGCAGTATTGACTTTTCTTTGAATCATTTTCATTAATTGGCAGAAGTGTGGGTTCTATCTGAACATCTCTACAGACCTCTCATTATCTGTGCCCAGAGTCTCTGAGTCTTTCAACAAGTTGTGCCTCATTGAAGTGTAACTGCCCAGTATGCAGGTTAATGACCTTATGAGAATATAGTAGATGGCTTAATGTCTGCGGAAGCAGCCTGCGTTTTTAGTGTAAGAGAGCCCATGCATCCCTAGTTCATCAACAATTTTGCCACAGCAGCACATTTTGGCACTGGTTTGGAGGGCAATTGCAATATGGAGCGCATCAGGGCTGAGCAGGATAGCTGTTGTGTTGAGAATATCAATAATACTTCACTTGTGGTTATAGAAGAGTGCCCTGTGCTACTGTATTATTAAAAGGTGGCTTTTGGTGGTTGCAATGTGAATTGGGCTACTTGTAGCTGATTCATTTACACTGTATTGTTAATACACAATTTTTATCCTATACAACATTTATGTACTGATTTTGTTAAAGCACTCTGAATCTTTGTAATATGAGAAACAAACTATAAGCGTTTGTGATTGTTAGGTTGTAGATAAAACCTTGGGGATGTGGACTGCAAAGGAACATCTTCTACGGTTGACTCAGTCTTTGAGAAGTGCAAGAAGCGTGCAGTTGCCCAGAGGTAATCAGAAACCGAGAAATCTGTTATGACTGTGTTTTAAATCATACATATATATGCATGGACGTAAGTTTGTTGTAAAATGTGGGGGTGACAGTTTAGTGTGAAGTCAATGAAGTCATCAGGTCGATGCAGAAGTTAAGTCTTATAAATGCAGATTTCTAGTCTTGTTTATAGAGGTGTTTCAAAAGCAAGACTAATCAAGTTAATACATCAATTGGGTTTTATCAGAGCTGTCAGTTGGAGTGCACTAAATGCTGAATTGCATTGGTCGCACGTGCATATCACTCTTATAGTAGAAAATATCAGTTTTCATGTATTTTATAAGAGGTGTGGCTGACAGCACGATTTGAAGTCTTTTACAAGTTGCTTAATGTTGCAAACACGATAAATATTTTTCTTGCACATTTCTGCTCTTTGTGAAAGCTACAAATATTTTCAATGCTACTGCACATCATGCCTGCAGCCCCACCCCTACCAAAATCTCCATTGATTCCTCCTACCAGGTGGTGGATGCATCCTTTCAATCTCCCTTTGTTGGCCCCTGCATACATACCATCTAGCCTACAATGTAATTTCTGCATATCTTATCGTTTGGTGACTTTTTTATGTGATGCAACTTAACTCAGTCTTTCCACAATCAATTTTTCAGGTTGAACATCAGATTTTAATGGATGAAATTGATGTCAAAGGTTTAATTCTAAGAGTTCTACTTGCATAACAACATGAAAATAGATTTGAGATTAAACAGAAATAAAAACGCACAACGGTGAATGGTTAAAAATGTACAAGTTTCACCTGATTAACACGAAAAGAATGGCCAGTAAAACTAGGTGTGATCAGGTATTAAGTTTTGGTGGGAAATACATTTTTACATGGACAAGATTTTAGTTTTAACTATATGTTTAAAGCAATTTTTTCTGGGCACTATAAAATTGGGGAGCACTGCCCCAAATGCTCCCCTTGGCTACGGGCCTGCCTGAAAAGCAAAAGTTTCGCACTTGGATGAAAATATTGCTGTATTATGTTTTTGGTTAAACTAAAACAGATGACTTACGAACCACTGCATTCAGTACGAGCACAAAGTGTAAGAGTCACAAAAAAATATGTTTTGGTTGTGTTGGTTACGATTGTCGCGACATTACAAGAAGTGAGGAGAAATGTATATTTTATCTTTGATTCCAAGTAAAGTCCTTATCAGGCCTGTAACCAGGGGGAACAGGAAGAAAAAAGCCCCCCTAGAAAATGTGTTGTCCCCCTAGAAAAATGTGTTGGACATAGTTTTAAAATATTGGACATAATTCAAAAAATTTGAGCCCTTCTCGGAAAACTATTTGCCCCTCCTGGTGTCCCAAGCAATAGTGCTGCTTTTGTCTTCGGCAAATGCTTTGCCGATATTTGCCTGAAAATGTAACTTTCTAACATTGTATACACTGAGGTTTAACAAATGTGCTGTTTTAGCCAGGACAGACCCGGTTTAAAGGCTTTATCCTGGTGTCCCGGTTGGTCAACCAAAAAGTCCCGGTTAGGCATTCAGTCAGGCAGCATAGACTACAGTACACAAATATTTGCATGCTATGACTAGTCTGTTTAACCAAGTTATTGAAGAATGATGTGTGATCTTGTTTTGTTGTTTTAGATGTAAAGGTATTTGATACGTCAATGTAGTGGGTAACTGGTCCAGTAATGAGTTGATGTTTTTTTTTTAATTTGATTTTTGGTGATGACAGTTAGCGGCAAGTCGAAGCCTGAAATTTGCCCCCTGCCAGTGCGATTGAGGTGAGCACTCTTGCCCAAGGATGAGTTGATTGTTAGCGTATTGGCCAGTTCAGTAAAGTTGGCTAGTAGGAGGCGGTGTTCTTTTTGTAATTATAGGTTATTGAAAGGATTTATTTCGTACCGGAACTTGTTTGATTTCCTTCTAAGGCTCGTTGTTCTGAAGCGTCCCGGTATGCCTATATACACTAGCATCATTCAATTTTACGCTGTCTATTTCTGAATACGTGACAACCAATGTTACAGCAACACATTTCTACGTGAACCAAATCCATGGTATACTGTGGTCTTTCACATGTGCAGATCTGAAACTATCACCGTTTCAAGAAAATAAACTTTCTAACAGTATACTACACAGGGTAAAATGTCAGACAGAAGCAGTAAACCATTTTCGCGGTCTCTAGAAACTTAAAAAATGCTAAATATTATTTTATTGAAGATAAAATTGATAAACTAACAGAATCCAGTGATACCACACCAAACTCTGTTTCAACATCAACTTGGCTATGTGTAACATCTAACATGAAAAGCACTTCACGCAAAACGTTGCAAACGTCACTGCTTTTTTAACTTCTCCAAATACAAAACCTGAAGAGAAAAAGTGGGAGGGATAGGCATATTATATCCCCCCACCTGAAAAAGTGGGGGACATGTCCCCCGTGTTCCCCATGAAATTGCGCCCATGGATATATGATAAGCTACACTATACAGCTTTAAGAAACAGTTTGAAGCATTATTCAATTCATCAAAAAAGTGTAATATTGACAAGTTTGAAACCCAAAATGTTAACAACCATGAAAATTTCGAAAACATCAGTAACCTTATGTGTAACACTTACATGTGTAACCTGCACAAGTTAGATGCAAAGCTGAACAAATCATAACACATAAGCTTCATCGCAGCCAGTAGCCCCAACAAGTGTAAAACAAATAACAAAGTGCAATTTTATAAGACGCTAGTCAAGTGAAATAACACTTCAAGATGGTTTTAGCAAAACTTATAAAAAACAAGCATTCAGAAAGTAATATCTGTTTTAGATCAGACAATATGAAAGGATAGTATCGAAACAACCTTCTCTGGTTTTCTGTTTCCACGCACTAAAAAACTGTATCTCGTATCCAGTTTTGTGCCAGATATACAGTTGCGTTCAAAAGTACAAGACCACCTGCCTTAAATGTGGATTTTTATAAGAAGTTTACAAAATTGTCTCATTTGCTTCGTCACATTGCTTTTTAGGTTGGAAGAACATTGTTATGTAACTGATGTCTCTATTACAACTTAAGAGTGAGCTTTCTAACAATCTGGTTGCTTTGGAAGCAAGAATGTTCAAAATTGTAGCAAGTTTTGCTGCTTAAAATATGGGCAAAAAGGGTCAGGTGTGGACAGGTCAAAAATTATTACATTGCATGAAGAGGGGTACTCAGAAAGGCAAATATCGTAAAAACTGAAGTTCAGTCAAGACTCCAATCTGTTAATGATACCTTCCTTCACTTTTAAGTGGCCTAATTGAGATAAGACTTTGCAAAGGTATTTCTCTTAGTTTTCATGGAAGGTACAAGCCTAAGTTTTCTGGCAGGTTTGTAAGCTCTGAGCCCAAGTTAATCACTGAAACAATGTTTTAGGGTAGATGTACTGACATCTGCATCTGTGAGCAACAAATATGATCAAATATTTTTACTCAAAGTAGTGGGTGAGTGCACTACCATCTTCCTTATCATGTGTGATCATCTCTTTGACTGGTAACCTTGAGCCTACCAGCCCTGCTCAAGTCCTGAAAACTACCAAACATCTTGAATCTGGTGACTGTCTGATGGATTGCAGTCTTGCTGTACTTTATTTTTTGAATAATGGCCTTTCTGAATACTTCTATTTGGCGCCTCCATAATGATTCGGTACCCGGGGAATTGAGCTTTCCCCTTGTTACACATTTGGTTTCTGGATAATGGAATCGCATTCGCTTATGCTAGCTAGCTGACAAAAAGGTATTTTACCCAGTAACTTTCTATGCAATGTAACTTACCGTGTGATCTTGACAACAGAATGACTTCATAGCAAGCCTCAAACAACAGGTGGCGAAAAATTTTTTTGGACTCATTTAGTTGAGACAAATTTAGTGTTTGTGCTTACTCGCTGGTCTAAGTTACTCCTTTCCTAGCCTACTGTTCTGTTAAGTCAGCCTACTGTTCTGTTAATTCAGATGAACACAGTACAGCAAAACACTCGAACTGACTGAAAAACATGATATGCACGTTTTATAACTTACAGCTAGCTGTTGCTAACTTTACTAGCCATTAATTCCTATGCAAATTATATCATATCAGTCATATTTCCAGAATTTTACAACAGACCACTCTTCAGTAGGCCTACATTGTTTTACTCAAGGATTCTAACCAAATATTATAAAACACGTGATAAAGGACTGTCATATTCTTTTGCCTACAAAACAATGGTTTGGCAATGATCTGCCGTAGGCGAGGAAGACTTGTTTCAAGGCAATTTTGCTAATAAAGACACAATACGGTTGGAGAGATTTGTGACAGTTCATGATGAAAATTCACTAGGCTGAACTTGATGGCAACTTGCAATTAATGTTAACTATTGACGCGAAAGTGGATAAGATGATTTAGTGGTAGCAATGTTATGGTTGTTGGGGCATTTTTACTATCTTCAACAATGCTGAAGTTTTCCTCTTGAAAAATGGAGTTTGACTGATTGGGTATATTCTGATAGCTATATCAGTATTGGTTGTTATTAACCAATATAGATATAATAAACTGAACTAATGCATGCTATACGAGAAACGTCCAAAACTCCCCGTGTTGATGTATACAGGCTGGCAAATGTTATTGCTTGATGTCCTTTTTGTGACGTTGATCATGCAACAATTAGGTTAACCAACTCAACAAATTACTCAGAGCAACAGTTTCTCTACTCATTTATCTTGTTTTGAACATTAGACTCAACAAAATACTTGCACATTCATAATCTATATGAGAACTGCAATGCTCGACTTCCACCCAGTCCCGTCGCCATGGGGGTTTGGTGGGCTTTGCCCCCCGAACAAAGATCCAAGCCCTCCAGCATGAAATATGAAACACGATAAATCAGTTGGGTTTTTGTCAAAATTAGAATACAAGCCCCCCTACACAAACGTAAAGCCCGTCTAATGAAGACTTTCTGGCGACGATTCTGCAACCAGTGACAATCTCAGTGATCTTGGATAGTTGGTGCAGTGAAGCGTTACACAGAATGATGTTAGTTTGATTGTTATGTGACCAGACCGATATGTGTTTTATAACCTTTGTTACAAACCATGGAGTCAAAGGTACATCTAATGCTTTGATTCCAAAGTAACAAATGTTGTGTTTTTGGAATCAATTCAAAATTTTAGAATGTTTCAACCTGCAGAAATCGCCCCTTGGAAACTGAAGCCCCCAAATCTCATAAATCACAAAATTAGCGTCCCCACAACACATAAAATCACCCCTGGGGGGTGATTTTGCCCATGTTGAAGTCCACTGGTTTAGTTTATCATGCAATACTATCACATAGACATATTACTTGCCTATGGATGTGTTTTTAAAGTGTTTGTTGTGGTCATAGGTAATGAAGATGCCATCAATATGCTTCTTCCCATGATATTTGCAAATCATCACAAGTGAGTGTTACTAATTTGTGGTGGTCAATATTATTGTAACCGTTTTTTTTCGCTGAGACAATACAGTCATTTGTCAGAAATCACTTAAAAACTTCTGTTGTTTTCAGGTACTTTTCACGACATTGTTTTCAAATACTTCTTACGACTGATAAGAGTATTGTGACCAAATTGACTTCACTTTTTTCGGCCAATAAAAAATTGGTCAGTGACTGAAAAATGCCTGAATGAAAACCCAACTATAAAACTTTATTGTGACCAAGTAGACAACATGAAAGAAGCTCAGAAAGTAATAGATATTAGAGATTTTTGAGATTGCAAAATGAATTGGAGTGAGCATACATGCCTACTTAATGCCACAAATAAAGGGAAGGATGGTTAGAGAGCACTAACTTAAACATTAGCACAGAGCTTTTCATGACACCAGGATTTGGTAGTGTGTTGTTTGCAAGAGTAACCAATGCTTGCGTGACCAGTGCTTGCATAAATTTAGTATCCTGTAGGTTTCATGTTGAAATCATTTCTAACCTATTTTGCAAAAAAACATTATCTGATTGAGCCACTTGACTGTCACTTAGACTGGCAAACTGCTGCTAGTATTGCGTTACTGTGGGCATTGTGATGTGGTCATTGGGCATTCCCAGGGGTAAAACAGGGTGTCTGTCAACCTGTTAACAGCAAATCTCTTCAATGACCACCTAACTATCTTGGTCTTGAAGTTCATGCTTCCTTNTCCATAGCTGTATTGCTTTCTGTGACTGTGACAGATACAAAACTTGGTAAGTGCAATCTGGATTTGATAAGCCATAAATGTGATAGTTGGAAGCTTTTAAAGTTTCTAAGTGTCACTGATTACCAAGCTTTGAGTGTCCATTTGTTAGTACCATTAAAAGTAATTTAATGGCTCCTGCAGCATACTAAATCAAACTTCATCTGAGCACTGTTTCAAGATGCAGAAAACTGAGTTGACTTGTGAAATCAACTGATTTGGTATAAAAAAGTGATGGCACCATGTACAGTAGGACACTTAAAGGGCTAGCAAAGCTGAAATACTCCACATATTTGTGTCTGGAATTGTGCTTAAACAATTGCTGAAAAAAATTTGCTCTTGGGAGTCATATGCAATATTCATGACTGTGTTTTAATGCTTCTCAGGACAGTTGCTGATCTACTTTCTGGGGCAACGTTTGACATCAACTATACTTTTGGTCGTGCTGAACGAACCCTTCTACATATTGCTGCAAAGTGAGTTTAATTCATTCCTTACATTTTGCTTCCTCAGTCATTATTAGATATTTTAGTACTTGTAAAAATATAAATTTGATGTAAAGTTGTTATTTGCAAAAATAACAGCTGAATTGACATGCCATAAAGTTTTTTCTATTGTGTTAAAGTTTTTTGCACATTTTAACTGTTTGGTCTATTTTTGTTACACACATGATGCTTTGTTTTACAGCTGTGGTCATTATGAAAGCTTATTGTGTTTACTAAAGTGTGGAAGTGACCCTAATATCCAGGACATTTCAGGAACAACTGCATTGCATTTGGCTGCAAAAAATGGGTACATTGACTGCTGTTTTGTGAAGTCAATACAATTTCTGCAAGTGGTGTTTTGTATTGCAGCGAACAGTACGTTTGTTCATCCCCCAGTCACGAAAGAAATTTACGCCGCTGATACAGAGGGTACAATGACTGATGCATTAGTTTTTCGTGTCGATTTCTTGACTCAGCTTTAGCTCTAAGAGAAGACGATTTAAGTTTATTTTGAAATGTTGTACAGATACAGTACTTTTCATGTTGTTCTTGTGGAAAATTGTAGGTGTGCGCACAACAGGACGTTGATATAAGTTTGTTGCATTTACGGTCGGTAGTAGCTAGATTTCTGCACGCGTTTGGTTAACTCGCTCTGTTTTCGTACCCCCGTCCAAAAACTGCAGTTGGCCCACTATCTGCCGGGCGGACGCGTGTTACGGTGCTCACAGAGCGGACGTGGGTTGAAAAAAAATATGCGAAAAATTGTTTCGCTGGTTGAAAAAATGCACTGGTGCGTTGTTTTGTTTGCTCTTTTATACAATGCAAATGGTACTGATCTTTTAATTCTGTTCTCGGATTCTGCATTATTTATCTTTTTCAACATCATCACGGAGTACATAAACTATTATCTGTAACTGAACATCTGATTGGTCGTTGCACTCGGAAGTAGTTTGATGTTTCTTTTCATTGTGCATTTACACTGGTGGTGAAAGAGTTGTTTCCTTGAATGGGAAAGACTTTAGCGGATCATTAACTTCAGCCTTCGTAGCAAAGGAGACGTTTTTATTTGCGAGCCAAGCGTACTTAACCAATGGTATTATATATTTCATTTCCAGATGTAGTTTTTTAAAATAAAATCAGGCAACGATTAAGCTAGATTCTTGATACTAAATCACATCGCTTACTTTCACGCTTTTGCAGTGTTTTAAGATTATGAAAAGTAGTTTTACATTTTCTTGCTTAAAAGCAGTAGCAATTTTCAAAGGATTGTGTACTTATGTTAATATATAATTAAGGACAGTTGATGAGTCATGTGGAATACAATATTTGCAAAATAAAAGCGAAGGTACATAACCTGGCGTACGTGAAAGATCAGCTTTGACTGGTATTTACTGAAATCCTGAGAACTGCGGAAACAGCAGGGCGTCATCAAACCCTGTACACTGTGAGAGCTGCGTTTCATTTTGTTTAAAATGCATAACTTAGCACATAACTTATCAAATGGGCTTCATCATGCAAGCGTGGTATGATGATGCCAGAACCGATTGTTGAAAACAAAGTTGGACGGCACTGCGTTGGGTACTGGAAAGATTTGTTTCTGTACAAACCTCCGATCTTGTCCCACATTTGTCTCGGACATACCGATTTCGACGACATCGCTATTGACGCCATTGCATTTATTGACAGGCAGAAGCGCTGCATAGAAAAATTACTGGAATACGGAGCATGTCCTGCTTTACCAGCGAACGATGGAACAACTGCACTGCACTGGCTAGCGGTTAGCATATGCGTAGTCTGTTCATGAAATATGCCTATTTTATGCGCGAATAAATGCTGTAGGCCATGTTTGAGAATCTTTGCAAGAGTGAAAAGATGCGTTTCTGTGCTCTGAACTGAGCGATGTTGGGCCTTAAATGAAGCCTTGCAGAACAAACAACGCCCCGGTGTTTTTGTAGCAAAGGATAGTCGTCGTGCAAATCTTGTTCGAAGATAACCGAACACTGTATTTACCAGACCAATGGAAGGCATGAGTTGCTTGGATTGATACTCCCGTATACCAAGGAAATAGACCTGGAAGACAGGCAGGGTCATACACCCCTCCATGCTGCCGCTAGAAATGGACATCGGAAGGTATAGACTTTTTATTAGAAATCTGTTTAGTCGTCTTTTGATGTGTTTTTTAGTCGACCATCATAAAGTGTCTTATTTTTGCAGACAATGGAATGTTTGATAAACGCTGGGTCGGATTTCAATCGCGGAAACAGTGATGGTTTAACTCCTCTTCATGCTGCATGCTTTAATGGACAGAGAGACGCCATTAGTTTGTTGCTATCCAAATCAGCAACCCTCAGCAACTTTCGTGCCCTCACGCCGCTGGATCTGTGTTTGGAGGTTTGTCTCCCATATAGTGTGCTGCACGTTATGATGATGCTGGCATGATGTGTAACGTGTAGGTAGTGTTCTCATTACATGGTAGTAGCACCAATGCCCACTCTATGATTTAAGCCAACATTTTAGTAGAGTTGTCTTTACCACATTATTTAATGGATGAATGGTTTTGTCGTTGTGATAAGAACTTTGAGTATTTTGCTATGAATTCGACACACGACGACCAAATTAAAAATATACACGTTGATCGTAAACCTCGTCAAATTCGCTCTTTTACTTACTTCGCAAATTTCAAGTTTTTTTTATTTGTTGCAGGTAGTATCGGCCATTTAGTCGCTGGCGCGTGATAAGAACTAAAGTATTTGTGTTGTTTCCGAAATTGTTTCTCTGATTTGGATCATACAAGACAATCATTTGTTGTTTTCTTTTTTCTTTGTACTAAAACTGCCTTTCTTTACCTATGGAAGGAGCAGACGTCCTGGGCGACCCCGAATAACGCGTGTTTTTTGCCCGTCTTCCAAGTGTATTATGTACTTACCAAGACACAACTTCAGCAGGTGTGTCATGCAACCTAAAGCTTGCTTAATCTCAATGGCATTTTCCAGTTGAAGTATTTAGCAAAGACTGTTTTGCATTTACATGGCCAAAACATCGCATCGGGCATATCCTAAGCTGGAAATGTACGCGATGTGTCCGCGTGATCCTCACTGCTGTGCATGTTGTGCCGCAGTGTTGTGACTCGAAATATCCCATTCCGGCCGCTGATGCTCGCATAAGCGCACGAAAGAGCGTTTTAGCTGCGAGAGCGGAAACCCTGAAAAAATGTCGTGGATCTCTCGCCAGCCGCGATTAGGGCTGTTTCTTGAAAAGTGTACGTTTTTAATCTAAAATTTAATGAAGTTTTTAAAATTTTTTTTAAATATCAAGTGAAAGGCAAGAAGTCATCGTGTTTTTCGGAAAAGAGAAAAATCGGACAACGTCAGCGCCTTACCTTTTATTTCCCTAATTTTCTCTTTTTTACAAATTTGTTTTTTCGCTCCGCGACTGTAACTACGCAGACCTGATTTTGTCATTCTCTTTCAAAAACAGTTTTTTCTCAATACTAATCATGTCTGCTCTGATGCGTGTGATTTTCACAAATTATCTACAGTGCTAGGGTCATCAGTTCCCCTGTTCCTTCCGCACACTCGTATAGATCGTGGTAATAGCCATTCAGTCCTTATTTGAGGTTTATGGCCGTTGCAATTGACAAGAAAGCCTACAACCTTAGTCACTAGCAGTATAATCATCTTCAACGCTGACTTTACTTAGGACATATGTATGGCGGCCTGTTTGCGTCATGACAAAATTTTGTTTAACTCTTAAAAGTTTTTAACAAAAAAAATTTTGTGAAATGAAATTGTAAAAAAATTTTGAAAAATGTTTTGATTGATGATTCTTTGAAACTAAGAATTTTTTATCCTAAAATGTATCTTTTCCAAGGAAGCGAATTTCATAGAAACTTATTTTGTTTACAACGCTTTGAAATTTGCAAATAAACCCTGTTGTAATTTCAGGTGTTGCATTTTCGTTTTTTCAGCAATTTTTTATCTGATAAATTATTGCTAATCTTGTTTCTTCCGATGATGTCTTGCTTTGTATCCTCTCAACGAGGTCTAATATATTTATCTTTGTTGAAATTAATTTTAAAATATGGCTGTTGTTCTGGCGAGCGGAAATTACAAAATGCATGCTATGAATCTAAATTTTTTGTAAAGCCTATTTGCATTTCTCACCTTGCAGTTCAGTGGTGTAGAAGGCAGGGGTGCAAGCGCACCCCGAAAAGTTTCGATTTGTCGAAAAATTGGACAAAATCCCTGAAAATCTGAGCAAAAATGACACCTAATGTTATTTGACTTCAAAAAATGGCGCCCAACGTTTGAAGAAACACAAATGAATACCTTTATTTTGGAGGTCGCACCAAAAATGGTCTTTGCGGGAGAAAATTTGTAGGCAAAGGTCGCACAACAACTTTTCGGGCAAGTTTGAGGAAATTCGGACAAAAATCCCGTCACAGCCCCAAAAATTTTCTTGCTCCTACACCAGTGGTTCCCAACCGGGCGACACTCAAGGGCAGCGCTTTTCAAACTTTTTTATCTTACGGCACACTAATACATTCTGAATTTGGCTGCAGCAGCACACATACTTGCTAAGTTAAGATGAAAAGTTAAAACCCAAAGCAATGCAACGCGGACCAAAAATATTTGCAGCATAAGGTTTTGTCAAACTATAAAACTTTCGCGGCACACTTCAGCCACTTCAGCGGCACACAATTTGGGAAACACTGCTTTAGGGTGTTTTTACGATGCTCAGGGGTGCCGTGAGAAAAGACGTTTTTCAATATATCAGCAAAAATACATTTTCAAACATCATCAAATCTTTAAGCAGATTGCTATGGGTTCGCCACTGGGTGCCGCAAATTAGTTTTTTTTTNAAGGGTGCCCCAAACCTGAAAAGATTGGGAAACACTGTCCTACGCCTATGAAATGCAGTTACTGTAGGTTAGTCGTACATACAGTGGATAGATGTCATAGGTGTAACGTGGAATACTAGACCACAAGCATCAGAAAAGGTCATGCATGTTTGTGATAACGCTTATTGGAAACCTTATTGTCCATTTCTGTAGGGTTCGTAACTTGCATCAGAATGACAGATGATCGTAGAATTGGATAGGCTATGAATGTGTCAGTTGTAGCACTGGATAACTCAGATATAAGTAAAGGAAGGTTTCCTTCCCATTTTCTAGTACTTGATAATTTAGGTTTAGGTTAGTGGATTATTATAAAATACATTGAACTTGTTTGAGAGAACGTAAAGCAACAGACCGTAAGAAGGTAATGGCAATGATTTATGGGATAAAAAACTGCCGTAAAAACATCTGAATTCACAACATGATTTATTTGCAAATTTCAATGGAAAACACTTCATTGACGTAATAAGAAAACAAAAATTGGTCATAAAATTTGCTTACTTGGAAAAAATTGCCTTTTAGAAAAAAAAATTTATTTACATGAAAAGGTTTTAGAGTGATTGCTCTTAATTTGGCAAAATTTTTTCATGGCGCAAACGGGCCACCGTACGTAAATGCTTAGCTTGGTGCAATGTATTGTCGACAGGGAGGTTATGGAGTTGCTGCTGAACTGCTGTTGGATTATAATCATGCGAACCTTCCCAGCTTCGTCCACAGTGCAGTTTATAACAAGAATATGGACATCGAAAAGGTAAGCTGGAACTAAATTTGCTCAAGATGACGTGCACTTCCGCAAAACTACCCACGCGTCCAAAGCTCTACTCACAATGTTCATGGTTGCCCGCGTGGAACCTGATTGTGTGGCAAGCATGGATCCTGATTGTGTGGCAATCATGGATCCTGATTGTGTGGCAAGCATAACTGGTTTAGTGCAGGGCTGTGAAGCCGAAAGCTCCAAGCAGCTCCAGGTATCAAAAGTTTTTGACTCCGGCTCCAGAATGAGTTGATTCATTGAAATCTGAAAACCATTCTATTATTTGTACAACCCGCTTGCCACACAAACTAGGGCTGTGGAACAGGAACCCGAATTTCAGACTACGGCTTCGACTCCACTGTGTGCTTCGCTCCAATCATCCGAAATTGCTTGGGCTGCGGCTCCACACGCTGATTTGTTGTAACACTGGTTAAACTCCCACTGTCGTGTTAGAAACTGCAACTCTTTAGACTCTGCGTTGTAGTTTCTGTTGCGTTACTACGTTTTTGTGTAGGATGTGAAGGGTCAAACATTATGTCTGTGCATTTTTCAATGTATAGATAAGTCTATTTTTGTTTGTATAGTTTTCCCTGTTACATCACCAACAGGTGCGGCATGTTGGGATCAGCTGCGAATTTCGCCACTCACGAACAGAAGACGTGACGTGAAATGATCGTGTGTGCAACTAACGGCTGATTCAAAATTTAAATTTGAAACACCCGAGCGTTAACACTTTCAATTCGGCTATCGTAAATTTTTTTGATATTTATGTTTACCGCTTTTCGTAGGTGACGCGATGCATGCAATACTTCAGCACTAAGCCATCCGGGAAGGAGATCTTTAGCCGTTTGACTGCAATTATGTGTGACTGTGGAATGCAGTTGCTTTGTTCATCATCCGATACTGAAGGATTGGTTAGTAAACAAAAGTATTGTTCGCATCCGATCAACTTCTGCTTAACCTTTACAACCCTTTTTTTAAAGAGCACGTACTTGACGAGAGCTTCAACTCTTCTTACAAATTTATGGAGAAATATTCCTAAATCAGGTTCTGGTTGTCTTGTGAACTTTTAACTTTTTTGACTGTACGTTTGAGTTGTTCGTTGGTCTGGTTGTTTCAAAGCAAGCAAGTTCTATGTCCATCTTACCAGGATGTGTCGCCCAAATAGGAATTCTAATGTGAACTGCTTTTTAAAAGTTGCAAAACCTGTTAGCTTTTTAAAACAGCTGCAACTTTTGTAACGCAATGGAGAAGGTTGTGTAGAGTTTCAGAAAAAAACTTTTATAGCTCCAATTCCACGTTGTGTTTTAACCAGGGCTGTAGAGCCGCAACTCACATTTCAGACTCCAGCTCCAGGCATCTAAAATTTTTGGCTCCGGTTCCAGAACGATTTGGTCCATTAAAAACTAAAGTCATTGTAAGCTCGCTGCCTCGCAAAGTATGTCTGTGGAACCGGAATCCAAATTTCAGGCTCCGGCTCCACCATCTCAATGTTCTTTGTTCCGGCTCCACAGCCCTGGTTTCAACACCCAGGCTGCCGGTACAAAGTGTATTGTATATTTTCCTCTTATGCTCCCAGAGCGTTACGGCAGGCGGTGTTAAAGAATATTGTATCCGAAAAAGGGTATTTGTCAGTTTGTGAAAACAAAGAAAAAAACTTGCTTAGTGTACATGTGTTCATGAAATACACGGATCATATTAACGGACTTACAGGCATCAAAATCCCAACTGCTACCATCACCTCTTGAACGACAACTACATCAGTTTCAAGCAATTCTCTCTCACGTTATTTTGAAATAATCCCTTTTTCCCAACGTGCAATATGTGGCGTTGACTGCATTTCTACTGGTGTTTGGCATCGTTTTCGGTACAGACTCCAGTATTTGAGGCATTTTACTATATCCAACAATAAAACTGCACTTGTTACTAACTAGCAAAGACAGATGGATGCAGTCCGAATAATAAGTGAAGACAAATGACCATCCTAGGTATATGCCGAGTACTGGGGTTTTCACTCACTTTTTGCAGTATAGATGTAAAAAGAGCCGGCTAATGGTTGTTTAACTATAAAGATATTTCAAGATTTTGTCGATTCTCTCAGTGAAGAATTGACAGTACTGTTGCAGTTATTACTAGTTTCGTGGGAATCCCAGAAAAAAGTGTCCCATGGACAAGCTTGTTAATCGACCGTACGTTGCAACGTTGAATTTGTACCTGATTTTTGGTAGACACTGCATGGATGTCCATTAGTCCTATGTGCAGTTTGCTCTACTCAAACGTGTTAAGCTTAATTTACACATCGATTTTCACAGGTTTTTCTACGGATGACTCCAGAACAAAGCATAAAACCGAGGAATATTTTAAAAATCTGGAACCTTTGTGGAAATCAAATGAAGACTGGCTTCTATTGTTACGTGATGGTAAGTGAATGGCCAATATTGTGCAGTGCATGACTTATGATTTCCCTGAGCATTGCCACGAGCACCATGCCAAGCTCTTTTCTATGAGCGATGACAAAACTTGTGCTGGAAACCAGTCTTCCTGGTTATCCTGACATCAATCTGAAACAATGCTTTAATGCTTTGCGCAAATTGGTGTTAACCCAGGAGTTCAAAATATTCTGTGAATGTTAGTAGCTGGCAGAAATTGTAGTAGTGCACACATATAAGCTGTACCATACAGCATTCATGTGCATAAAGTATAAAATGTAAAAAAAAAACAAAAAACATTTTTCAACGTTCACGCACTCCAAGTTTCTGATCGTGCGGCGCATTTTTGCACCCCTGTGTTAACCTGATGCACTGTTTTATCTGTCACTCGCTGCAATTTCATAGCTGTTCTTTATGTTGCAGAAAACGAACAGCTTGCGAGCGAGAACGCTGAGGCGCAAACTGGTATACTTTTCCAAATGGCTGAGAGGATCTCCGCCATATTGAATGTTTTTTACGAATGCTCAGCATGCGTTGAAGGAAGGAAATTGGACGCTGAAACTATTAAGTATTGATAAGCTGATAATGTTCTATCTCTATGACGGTTATCATTTGGTTTTGCCACTCAGTCTTTTAAGTCCCAGCGCCAGGTAGTTTTCTGTCATAATCATTATTGTTTTGCCTAATGTATTGTTTTACGTGGATATGCTCTTTTAAGTCTTGTTTCAACACAGGTTTTGCACAAATGACGTAATGCGTAAGATCGACATTCTTTGCGCTGATCAAAAATATCTGTCATTACCTCTCAGCAGTTTTTTCTTTTATTATTGTATTCTTACGCGCTGCCCCAAACTGTACGCAGTGACAGCGAAACGACGAGGTGCGTTTCTGAAATATCCGAATTTTGACTGTGGTAACGACGTTATGCCATTCAATTGCGATTCAGATTGTGCGCTTGTGTTGGAGCATAAGTCGATGCAGTGTTAGTTTTGTAACAGACAGATGGAGCTTGTTAGTTTTGTAACTGACAGATGGAGCTAGTTGATCGTGTCGCTATCATGTTGTAGAACTGAACAAACACTACTACTGCTTTTGTCTAATCCCTGCTTGTGACTGGCGTCCTGCTGAAACACACTGAGCGTAATTGAACTTATGCTAATGTGTGTGGGGGTGTTTTTCGTGAGGTCATATTTATCAACATGTCATGCATGAATCGTGCACCTGCAAACGAATGTCTTCGTCATATGCTGCGAAACGTGTCAGATTATTTGATAAAAACGTACTTTCAGACGCACTCCGCAACGTTTCAGCGAATTTATCAAGAGTCATATGAAGGTTCTGCAGCAGTTCGTTAGAGCAAAACCTACGGTTATTTTCAAGGTAATTTTCTTTGTGAAAGATAGCTGCAGCTGTATATTATTTATAAAATATGATAAAAAAAGAAGTGAGTTGTTTCAGATGAGTATCACGTTCGGCAAAATTGCTTCACCTGTGCGATGCCGCCGCCCGGTGCATTCTGTGTTTTGTGCGCAGGATTTTTGGTTCCTTTTGGATGACAGGGAACTCATGGCACACTTCATTGACGTTGTTCGATCCCAGCCATTTGAAAACCGCTATCGTTGGTTTTACGAGCATATAGATCTGAATCGTTTACCTCTAAACAGTCAAGAAGCAGAAGCTAATGTCATAAAGGTTTGACGCCTTAACGTTGCCTGATGTATGCGTGGTTGTGATGTTGTACCTTTGATGATTATGACTAAGCTCTGCTTTGACTCCACGTAATGGGTACTTGCGCCACATTTCCATCCTGTGTAACTGCTTTTTAGCAGTCTTCTCTTTCAACATGTCACAACCCAGCTGCATTTTTTCTACTCACTGCGATCTCTTGAGAAAACTTGCAACACTGATGCCTGTTTTTTTTAAAACACTTTTGCTGAACAAAAGTAGTTTTTCGTTTTTTGTCATTAACCTTTTTAGAAGCCGCGCTCTGTACGTTTTGTAAAATGCTCAGATACCTATTGTTAGGTTTGAGCTTGCCCGATGATGTGCTTCGGTCCTCGAGGTCCAAAGTGGACCAAAAAAAACGATTTAAAAGTCCACAATTGATTTTGCGATCTGAAAAGAGTTTATTTTTTTTTCTAGCTGGGACGCTTCCATCAAATTATGAGTGGAAGTCCGTGCAACGAAATTCCACTATCGTGTTTCAGACGCTGCTTTCCTGTAATGAGCAACTTGTTAAAACTTTTTTTTTTATTAAAGGTTGATCGAGACAGCATTTTCGAAGATAGCTGCAAGATAATCAAAGGCATCTCGTCCAGTAGACTAAAAGGCAGCGTGACTGTGCAGTTCAACGGAGAAGAAGGCATGGTAGGCAGTGATAGTGGCTTCTTACGCGCTTAGATTCACTTGCGTGATTGGCAAGCAGGGTTGTAAAAAAAACAGACCCAAAAAATTCCACACGGGTTTTTTTTGGAAAAACCCAATAAAACCCACCAAAAAAAACACTCTTTACTTTTCTTTGAAAATATGCAGGACACTTGTGCAGTTATCTCAAATTTTTTTTCAATCAAACAAAACGAACAGCAACGAAATTTGAAGGACTTGCAAAAAAGAGAAGAATAAATAAAACAGTTTGAGTAAATTCTAATGGTTATCTTCTTCAGCTCTGCACAATCGGTGTATTTTAACCAATTTTTCTGCTCTCTCTACATCTGAACTTTTTCTCATTTTGGACCATACCAAATCACATATTAAAAAAATACGCTCTATAGGTGCTGAACTAGCAGGGCATGCACATAAACTTGACGTGAAACTGCAGAGTTTGTGTGGGAATATTTTTTCTCCATTTGCTGTGCGCATGCTTGCCAAGCCTGAACACTTAGGAGTGAACTGACCAACAACACATTGCGAAATCAAAGGTGGGGTACATTTCTTTACCCTCAATTTTGAATGCCATAATGGGAATAACAAGTTATTATTGTGTAATTCTGAAAATAGTGGTACTGCATGATGGAATAAAAACAATTCAGAATGGCGTATTTCTGTTTTCTGTAAAAAAAGAACAAAATCTTGCTTCTTTTTAAAAAAAACAAAAAAAAACAGGTGGGTTGTTTTTTTTTGAAAAAAAACGGGTTTTTCTCAACCCTGTTGGCAAGTGGGAAATACTATGTTTTTTGTCTGCGATTTCTCTGTTTGCTGTCACCTTGTTGACTACACTTGTGCTTTACTAACGCAGTAAGTCTACTTTTGTGATGTGACCAGTTGCATGCTTATGTCAGGGCGATGGCGTTCTGCAAGAATGGCTTGGCCTTCTTTCCAGTGAAATAATGAACCCACAATATGGACTCTTTTCACCTTCCGCTGATGGATGTTCTTTTCAACCAAATCGTCTTTCCGCAATCAATCCAGATCATCTCATGTACTTCAAGTACGGTTGTAGGAAAAATTAAAACAGTTTCTGAAAGTTTTGTTTTTCACCAAACAATGTTTTGAGCCAGTTTTAAAGTTGCAGATTGTGAAAATTTAGTAAATGGTTTTCTTCTCGAACATAACAGCTGCTGTACCTGCATGCAACCTCAGGCCATGATAAGTCGTACTTAACTAAAAAACGCCAATGCAACATTTACAAACATTTCCCGGGCTTTTTCGGACCCAAATGTATTTCCCATACCAAATAAGTTAAATTGTCAACAGATAATGATTTAAGAATACTGTATAACCAGTGCTAGAAACTACCTTTTACGACAGAGTTGTGCACACTATTGTTTTGTTAACGTAGCTGAACAACCTGAACCAGTAAGTGGTTGTATTTGCCAGTGGGATTCTCGTGTAACTTGGCAGTTTTCTTGTGCCTGTTTGGTTTGACTTGGTCGTCATCAGGTCGTTTAGTGATTGACAGGTATAATGGAAGAGTAGAAAAGCAGTTTTCTGGTTTTGCTGCTGATGCTTCATTTTCAGGATTTTGTTTTTTGTAACTATGCACTGCAGTTGATGCAGCCGCTCAGGTTACAGTGAGAAACTGATTATTATCGCAAAGCTGAGTGCGACCACATAAAAAGCCTTGCTTTCATAGGTGTACGATAATTCAAAAACGATAGGGTACTGTTTTGTCAATGCTTCGTCAAGAGCCCGCTATCACCAGCAAGCTATGTCTTGAAATATACCTTGTTTTCGTAGGTTCGCTGGTCGCATTTTAGGCCTTGCTCTGTATCGACGCCAGCTTGTCAACGTCAGTTTCACGTCATCCTTTTACAAGCACTTGCTCGGCATCAAGATCAACTGCATGGACGTTGCTTCGATCGATCCCGAGTATGCGAAGAACCTGCAGTGGATTTTAAATAATGACATCACTGACCTCGGTGTGTAACTTGAGTTAACCAGTCTACTTGCCAAGTTTCGTTGCCTTGTTCGCCTCTAACAGCGCGCGGAGCCGCGCGTGCATCTGGGTCACGTGAGGGGGAATACCCTCGTGCCTGGTTAATAGAGAAATTGAAGTTTCGATGCATCAAAACGGTTTTCTTTTACGTTCCAGTGGGAAAAACCTCACCTCTTGTTTTGTTTGTAGAAATCCATTATTTGCCAAATGCGGCAAGAGTCGTTGCAGCTGGTTGAGCATATCGAGTTGGAAAAGCAGAACAATGATCCACTGACAAGAATAAAATGTCGTTTGCGCGCCAAACCTTGGTTCCACTTAGAACTCTGATCCTGTGTTTAACAAACATGTGACAAGTTTTTTCATCTTATCAAAATTTGTCGTTGGAGGCAGTTGTTCCCAGCGCGTCAGCGATTCCGTGGTGCCCGATTGGAGACAAGCTTGAAAACAAATACCTGCGTTTTCAGGGCTGGAGTTGAGTTTCGTTGTGGAAACAGACGTGTTCGGAGTCATGCAAGAGATAGAGCTTGTTCCGAACGGTGCCAACATTGCCGTAACACAGGTAGGTCGATTTTGTGATTGCGATGACCGAGTTTTGGACAGCAACTTTGATAACAAGTTACTTTCTGAAAAACTATCCAGGAGAACAAAGCAGAATACGTGCAACTGGTGACAGAACTGCGGATGACGCGCGGCATTCAAGCTCAGATCAACGCATTCAGGGAAGGTTTTTACGAATTCATTCCAGGTCATTAGCAGTTAATACTTTGTCGTGTGCTACAGCGAAGTACGTGCTTATAGCCACAGGCGTACGGGAAGGCATTTTATTGGGGGGGCGGAAAAAAATTTGCCCTGAAAATAACAATTTGCCCTAACTAATTTTTTAGTTTAATCCGAATGAAGCTTGAAACCTCTTGCAAATCTGTTCTATATAGTTGAATTCGTCTGTAACGTCAATTCGCATATAACGTTACATTTTGTTCGGTCCCGATGGCATCTTTTACATGCATTTCAATTCGCTTATAACGTCAATTCGGCAATAACGTATTTTATGCAATCCCCTCGAGGTGCCGTTATAGGCAAATTCTGTAGATACCTTGCTTGTCAACTCAAGGGAGTGAAGTTCCTTGCATGTTGTATAAAACCCTTTCCAAGTACTTTATACAAGTATTGTCATTTGTAGCACTGGTCCATATTACACAAACCGCCACCAGAGTTGGTCCAAATTACGCACTGCATTCACAGAACTAACTTCAAAATTTCCCTACCTCAGCCAGTCAGCTAAAATTTGATGTTAAGATCAATGCTGCAACAGATAACAGAAGAGTTCTACAAAAAAGCACTAAAGACCTGGCATAATGAAAAGAGAGCTTGGTCCAGATCAAAGTCATTATCACCAGTCACGACTTTGGTCCAGATTACACAATGCACTAGCCCAAATTACACGAATCACCCTCAAGTGAACATACACTGTATTGAAAATATTTTCACTGTTCAGGATTTTTGAGCAACTTGCGCTTGCCCTGAAAAACAGACAGTGCCATGAATCAACTGTATTGAATATATATTTTTTCCAGTGGTGTGCGGTGAGGTTCGTGGCTGGGGAGGCACTGCCTCTTACAAGCCAAATTTGCGAGTATATGAATTGAATGGAGTAGCATAAATTCACCACTCGACTGGCTGCTTGAGGAATGACTATTGCTCATGCTTTCTATCCCAATATCATTTGAAAAAAAAGTGAAATATAGGAGGGCCAAATTGAATTGACTTGTCAGCTACTTGTTTAACGGCTTTCCTGAAAACTTGAAACAGTCTTATAACGTATGCATACGTTTGCAATGCATACAGTGATCCAATCGAGAATGCAGACCATCGGTATGATCGGCAGCTGCAGAGAGCTTCAGTGAAATATGCAAAGTAAAAGAACGACTGAACGCAGTGCTGCAGATCACTAGTGCGCAACAACACGCACCAATTCATTTCATCCTCCCCCACCTAAAATTAAATCGAACCTGAGGTTCAACGCATTGGCGAAGGAAGTACAAAACACGACCGATACGAAGCACAAAAAGGAACCGACTCACTACCAGGGTACGGCGATGCGGCCACAACAAGCAATGAGAAGCAAAACGGAGCACATTTGCACGACTATGTTCATCCG
>JGI24022J15233_10000407_pt1 | contig 26472 bp, 15 predicted proteins | sample Ectturendosymbi2_FD_15233 | JGI IMG/M metagenome (IMG submission 15233)
CAAAATTTTTCTGCCGTTCTGAAAGTTCATGAAACGTCCACAAACCAAATTTCACGCTCATACCATGAGGGAATCCCAAGTTATTAGGTCAAAAAAGTCAACATTTATCATTAGGTCAAAATTTATCGTTAGGTCAAAATTTTCTTGCAGCAGAGTTCTTTTCTCTTGATCGATACTTTATCGAAACTACAACAACAGATATTGACATGCTTTTGCAAGTTTAGTTGCAGTTCTGTAGTAATAGTGGGTTTGTTGCGACTTCTGGTGTAATAATGCTGTTTTGCCCACTACTGGACGATTGAATAGTATGTAGCATAGGCATGGTGAGGCAAGAAACGTGGTTGTTTTGGTAAATGCTCAATCCATTATGCATATACCGTTTCAACTTTATGATGTTCTCAGGTTTGGCTCTGCTGTAGTTATTTATGTACTTATCAATATATCATCCCCAAAGTTAAACAACCAAATATTTCAAAATTTAGAAGCAGAGAGTGCATGAATATGCTTCTGGGTTAAACTCAACACCCGAGCCTGAATTATTTTGCAGTTGCAAACGCAGAAAATTTATAGGTCAAAATAAAGTCAAAATTTGCCAATTATAAAGTTAAAATTTTAAGTTTTTAGGTCAAAAAATTGGTTGTCCTACTGTCTCACTAATTTAGTTGCGGTGAAATTTAACCCAGGCAAGCATGTGGTGGTTTATAATCATACATCATCTTGCGCGACTTTTGAGATGCACACATTTGCCCGCGTTTTCATGAGATATTTTCTTTTACCTTGGCCCTTGAAAATGTGTTTCCGTGTTATTACTCTGAATTCTTTTGAACAGAGACGTAGTTTTCGCTCCTATCTCCCACAAAAGTTCTTAATAGCGAAACGCAACATGCGCTGCACATCATTCATTGCTTGTGTCTCGAAATGGACCCCAAAACACACTTAAAATGTGTCAATTAACTTTTTTAAGTTCCTTTAAATATATTATACCTTTTTGTGGAATGCCAAATGTGTTGCACATTTAACAGATTATTTACTACTTCTAAAGTGTTTTGTTGGCTCCTTTTTGAACTTTCAAACTCCTAATCGAATTTATAAATCTGACGATTGAAAACGAAAACCTCTCAGCCGGCGACGGAGACATTGATAAATTACATTTCCATTAAAAATTTACACGAAGTTCTTTTATGAGCTTGAATAGCTAAACTTATGGACATTTGCAAACAGGCAAATTAGTTGGAAGCATCTTCTATTCCACATGTGCCAATTTGAACCAGCATTTTGTGAAACAAACTAAAGAAACAACGTTTTTTATCAACATGTGACACTTCGTTTGCTGTTTCAATTTATTTAAGAGCCATACTGTTTCTGATAGTCCAAAAATTTCGATTGAGCTTTGGATTTTAATATGACTTATGTTATGTTTGATTTTGGTGGTTGTTGGTTCAGCGCGAACGCACTAACGCTCACGCAGGAAACAAAAAAATAAACCATGACTTCCGTAAAACTATACATTGGATGGTTGGCGCAACAACAATTGTATCACGGCACTTGACTTTTGATCACCATAAATACAAATTAGCATTAGTTCCAACTAACCTCAGGAGGTACTTCATTAGGGTCAATGCCCCAAATGAAATTTTCTGGATCCATGTTCCAGTATTTGACCCACAGATTTCCGTATTCTTCTTCTTCTTTGTTTTTCTCTTTCGGAACATCCACTTCTTGTCCTTGAGCAACTGTAGGAACCAAAGTGACAGTGAATGAAGAGTTTGTAAGCACATGTTTAATCAGCACGCGTTTAAAGAATTTGAAAAAAAGATTCATTTTTACGAAGTCCAATACGGACGACGTTATCATTGCTTAAAAAAACTAGTAAATGATATGTAAAATAGCTTTTCAAAGAATCATGGGCAAGAAATTGCTCACAACAAAGATAAAAGTATTTAATGAAAACTTCCAGAATTTCGAAAAACAATTCAAGGAGAAAATATTTTGTAACTTTTTATGATCTGACGATATTGCTCAACCAAGTCTCTAAACGTGATTCAAAATATCTGCTGATTGCAATCAGGGAAGCTTCGGAAAAATTATTAGGGTTTTCGCTGCTCATAATAAAATTAGCGAACGCGTTTTCATCTTTTCGCCAAAGTGGAAGAAATTTGCGAAGCTACGTTTTGTCTTTTTTTCTGTGAAGAAAGCGGGTTTTATGGTCTCTAAACAACGCAATGTCACTGTAACTGCACCAGAGACACTACATTCATCCATTCGACATATTTCGAAGTGGCTTGTGGAATAAGATTACCTTGACACCTGCTAGCAAAAATTAAGAAATTCGTTTATCATGCTAACTTACTTTGTATTATGCAAAAATCCTTCTTGGACTGTGATCACAAAAATTTAACGTGGAAACTGTGTTGTTCACGAAAATAACGGTGTGTCAATTTCTAAAGTTTTAAGTCGGGGTGAAAAAAACAATCTGTGGGTTCCCTGGGTAGAAAACGTACACGATGAAGTCTTATTAATGGGTTTTCGACTCAACTTTTTGGTTATGGTTGCACAAAGGAAAAATCAATTCTTGTTCACGTCTCTATTCGTTGGATTGTTTTTAGCGATCGTCTTCTTTGCCCTGTGTATAGTCTGGACTAGTTCCTAGTTCCTATTTGAGAAGCACGAAATATTAGGATAACTGCCAAAAGGATCAACCATTCATTATGCTTGCAAACAAAGGTAATTTAGCTGAAACTAAATAATTTCAACTTCATGTGGTGCAGTGATCTACAATAAAAAATGATAAATCCTGACGCAAAAAGTTTTGTCAAACTTTCAATTGGAGATTTTTCATTCAAGCTTTCAAAAGTGTTCTTTTTATAAAGCATCTTTTTACTTCAAACAGCTATGGGTAACTACAGGGACAAGAATAAAAATTCGGAACGTTTTCTACTTGCAACGTCTTTCCAGTGCTGCCGGTTGTTCATCATTCCATCTCGGAGAGGAGCGTAACCAGGGCAGAAGTCTGCCATCATCTGAAAATAAGAAAAAACAAAGAGTGCTTTTTAGTATAGCATCAATGAAGTCTCTAGCACGCGCGACATTTTTTAATGTTTCCATTAATGCTTAGAATGCGCGTCTTCACGCAGCCCAAATCGTGCCATGAAGTTGATTGAATTTTATGAATTGCAACAAAGGTATCTAAAATTGTTTGTATAAATCCGATAGTTCAACATATTTCAAAAACAATCAATAGGTCCATTTTGTTCAGACCAACAATACACACCAGTTAAGATTCAGTAAAACCTTCCTATTGAAACCGGTAACTTTACCAAAGTGGCGAACTCAGACGTTTCCATTACTCAAAGTAAAGAAGGCATGCCTCGTTATGCAAATGGCAACATCTTGTTTTGTTTGCCGCTATGTAAATCAATAACATATTTTTTGCAAGAAGCTCTGCATGTGAAACACTAGCATGAAGCCAAAATTTTCATTTTCCAATGCATAGGTCTGGTGCTGCATTTTATCTCCACCTCCAGGAACAACCGACGTGTTTTTCAACAACTGTATCTAAAACAGACCATTTCTGCAAACAAAAGCCTGTTTCGCACGTGCCTGGCCCTATACTATATGAGATGAAATTCCGAAGGTGTCGCGCAAGAACTAACAATGTGCGTTGCAAATTCTACGCGGTTGCGCGTGCGCATCAATCAGCATATGGTATTTTGATGTCGAATGGTCGACACAAAACGTTTTTGTTTGACTTTGGCAGATATGTGTGAGGGGCCTTGTTGATAAGAGTCGATCATTCCAACGCGACGGCCTTACGCACGCCAACCAGCACACTACGTAGCATCCCTTTCCTGTTTGTTCTTGCCGAAGCTTGAGCTTTTTGTTTCTGGGGCGACCAAAAGTAGAAGCACTTTTATCCCGAAACACGATTATCCCCGTCATGAAAAAGCACTGAAAAAGAGTGAACCTTTGCTTGGCAAAAGTTAAATTGCCTTAATCTGTGTAAACTCAAGTCTTTTGATGATTAAAAACCCGTCCGTAGTAATCTTGGGCCGCCGAGGCAAATTAAAAGGTTGGACTATTCCAATGTTCAGTCCTCGTATTTTATTACAAATTTCAAATCGATCATGAGACAAACCATAATTTAATCGGCACTGTATGTTGCATATAATAATATGAAATTGAAAACGATTTTTGTAGTAGAACAGCTTTTAGACATATTATTTTGGCCCACTCATCTTTTCCTCATAACATAGTCGTTCTCACATAGTGAACCAAAGCAATCCGCACAGAACTTCTTTTCCTTGCTAACTCCTTTCCAGTAAAATCAAGTCAGGGCGCCCCATCATCAATTATTCAAGATGCAAAAGCTCTAAAATTAGATTTGCCACGTCCTTGTCATTATATTGGATAATGGATTCTTCTTCATAGTTTTGTGCAACGGCTGCTAGTTTTTCACTGCAAATACCTAAATATATTATGTTAAGATTACGCTTGTTTTTCTTAGGTGATTGACATTCACTACATTTACTTTTGTCCAACTTCTATAAAAAGATTATATTTATACTCAGCGACATACTCGATTGTAATCAGCAAAATTACTGAGTGTCTGATTCAGATTTTGAATATATTAAAGGAACAACGTCAAAAGGTGACCTTCCAAAAAAAGTTTTAATCTTTTTTTCCTCGAAAAGACGTTAAACATTGTACCACAGATATTAGAAAAATTACATGCAGCGTTTGTATCCACAGAACAGAATACTTTCAGTTAGGTTTCGCTATTTTGCAACGAAACGTTTTTCGATGAAGTTCTGGTCAGTTCCAACTTAGGCTCAAATGGAATAGAAAGCTTGTTAAAGAGAAAAAAATTATTCTTTAGTGATACTCTCACTCGTTCAAAGTTTTCAATAAAACAGCTTTTCGTGCTTCTTTAATTTTTTCGGTACCTCACGAAATGAAGAATTAATCCATCGCAGTGCGAAGAAAGAGTTTTGTTGCTTCATTTTAAGAATACTGGGTAATTTGTCGTCAAAGTTGCTTAGCAAGATATACTTGCTCTGGCCAGCGGCATCCTGAATGTAAGCGTTCAGAGCCTGTGTCATTGACTCATTTCTCAATGGAAGTGGATGATTTTGGAGACAATAAAAATGTCGCCAGCAAAATTTTGCAACTGTTTGTATTTCCTACTAATTTTTAACCACACATGTCGTTTGTAATCACGCGCAAACACTTCCTGTTTCTTTCATTTGCTATTTTTTCTTTTGCTCTCACCGTTTGGTCGTCAAAGGGTTAATAGTTTTCGTCTATTGCCAGATATGACCTTCGGCCATGCACTATTCGCATGCCACATGCAAAACGACGCAAAGTAGGACTTTGGTATTAATCCAAACAAATGACTTTTTCGAAAGCATAATGTTCTGCTGAAATTCCATTGAAAGCATATTGACCTGATCAAGTTGCAACGTTAATGATCAAAGTTCATAAAATCTTAATAACGTACGTTTACTAAGCCAGATATGCCTAATCGCAGTATTCCATTTGTTTCTTACAATTGATGAGCGTAAGTTGTCTGTTTGCTTTAAAGGCGAATTTTACTGGCACTCCTACGCTTTGTTTGCCACGACCATTGCAGTGTAGGAAATGAAAAATTGCACCTTTATCTGTTAGAAACTGGGCAGGAAATCTCGATTCGGTGCAAGAGCGCAAGTTGCGAAACAATCAGTGCATTTCAACATTATTTTCAAAATTTCCTCAATGAAAGGGTAAGCTACTTTTCAATTTCAAGGTCTTGCGCATTCCATTCAAATGCTGCTAACCCAGTGGTTCCCAAACTTTCTCTGACCACGTACCCTTTCATTATTTCGACAGATGAGCATGTATCCCTAAAATTTCTTGTGACAAAAAGGCTGAGCAAAATAACAAAAATCCACCGAATTTTTAATAGAACTTTTACATTTTTAGAACTATAAAGATAGACTCAGTTTTATGTAGCAAAATTAACATATTTAACAATAAGCATACAATAATATTTGAAAATAATATTCACTGATATATGTATAAAATTTGGAAGCAAATAATATATAAATATATTTTTACTTTCTTTTGCTAACCTTAAATGTACCCCTTCAGATAGGCAAATGCACCCACAGAGGTACATCTACCCCAGGCTAGGAACCCCTGTCCTAACCATTCGTTTTTGGCTTGTACCTAGGCCATGCATTTGTACCAAATAGGAAGACTCATTAAAAATATATTTGAAATAGTTCATGATAAACCAATGAGAGGTTCAAACTCACCAAAACAGCAAATATCAAGCACAGCAGGTTCTCTTTCCGGGAAATATTTCAGCTTTTACCCAACCGCATTTCGTCAGTTTACCGCGTTATGACAAACATCTGACAAGTTACTCATCAGTTCTGCGGCAATAAAACTTGAATAAGACGACAACGAATTCAGACAAATGCACAATGCTGACAAACAAAGCCATCTGTTTTAATGAAGGTCAAGAAAAAAACAGGTCTTAACGTTTGGAACTTCATATGATCTATTTTGGGAAAGACGGTCACACAAGCCATACCCATCCACATGAAGCGGTAACGAATGGTCAAAGCTTGGTTTTACAACTTGTTTTCGCCGAGAATCTACACATGAACCAGACAGACATACAGCATTAGCCCTCATATTAAAAAAAGCAAGTAGCAAATGTTCTGGAAATGCTTAGTCTGATGTACTACCAAAACTAGCTGTTTTCCACAAAAATCTACACAAAGTTTTTGTTTCAATTGGAGACACTCTCATTAGCATGTGATCCGAGTTTTGTTTTATGACCAGTGTTGGCTGGATTCGTCCAGCAATGTCTTTGCTGATATTGAAATAGCGGCAGTGACGCTTTGAAGGAAATTCTTTGATATTGTACCCGAAGGCTGCGCTGGTATTTCATCCTATTGTTTGCTTTAACACTTGAACCAGGAAAACAATACTTTCCACCAATGCTTTGCAATTAAACTGCTGTGTTTGAATAGATAGGGACTCAATGGACACTCCACTCACCACAAGAAATACAATGTTGTTTTCTCAGAGGTGGAAGCTGCAAGGTTGACTTATGAACGCTACGCAAATTTAATGTTTTGACGAGCAACTAGATTTGTTCGGAATTGCAAGGTTGTGTAACAAAAGAACGGTGCACTTCCTAAGTCACACTGATGCGGAACCAAATGCCAGTTTTGCCCTGGAAAGAAACGATTAATGCTTTGTTATCTTAAATTTTTTCTGGAGTTGCTGTCTTCCTTGTGGGTAGAAGCAAATGTTAGATTTTGCTATTTCGTCATCAATTACGCACTTCTTTTGGTTTGTGGACGCATCAACAGGCGAAAAAAAGAAATGAATGAAATACAACAGATTCCACAACAGTTTTGCTTTTATCCAACGCGGAACCGGCTCTACATGCTGTTATGTGAACTACGATAATTGCAAGACTCTACATCAGTAGTCCTCAAACTTTTTGGCTCATGGGCCATCTTTTCAAAAAGACATCTGATGGACCACTTTGCTGTGCTGACACTTCATAAACAACTAGTCGAAACTCTATTGCACATATGTAAGTGAACTTTTTATCAAGGATTTGTGGAACTCTCTGTGGACCACTAGAAATTCCAGGTGGATCATCGGTGGACCAGCGGACGTTTAAAATCACTGTTTTACATAAATACGCACCTTATATTTAACTTTTTGTTCTCAACCTATTTTTTTCTATATACTCGTTCAAAACTAATATTACTGAAGAGATAATTTTTCTCTAGCAATCCTTTCCTATCTGTTTTGATATTATACTGACGCCATAGCCAGCGACGAGCAGCCTTCAACAGGTACCTTTCTCATTATACGGAACAACTGCGTACTTCTATGCTCTGCATTGCGGCTGTGTGGGTAAAATCAGTTAAACGACGCTTGATTTGTCACAGAGCACAAACCCATAGTCCCTTTCTCCTAGAAGTGCAAAGGATGTCACTGCAACTTGAGAAAAATTTCCAATATTTTCGTTGCACCTCAAATGTGTATACTCAAACAATGGTGACATCATAACAACATTGAAAAGAGTGTGCTGCATTTTCAAATCAAAGAATGGCATTATTGGTGGATAATGCAGCACAAAGTCTGTGCTCCACTAATGGGAACACAAATGATTGAAACATATACGTCTGCAGTTTAAGTAATCTTAATTACTGTCGAATTTACTTTACACAGATACATTACAAGAGCAAACCAATCCTAATGTTATGAAGTTTGGCAGAAGCATTTCAAAATACCAAGAATCTCAACTTTTTGAAACAACTTTCAGTAACGTTTAGACTCAAATTTTTTTCAATTCCTGTCAAAATCGATAAAAGTGTTGTACTTGCTCTTTCGCTCTTACTGCAGCTTGCTCCCCGAATCTTCCTCTGCTCACAAATATGCACCAAGTCAAAACTTCGCCTTTGCAAACGTTGGGTTAAACATACAGTAAATGCTTACAAGAGGAACAAGCCTCTACACAGCACATTCCAGGGTTTCATCTACTAACCAACCGCGGCGGAAAAGAGTCATCCGCACACTTGCCACTGATTTCGAATTCCGCAAAGGCAAGCAGCGTTTCCCGGGTCTAGTCAAGCTAAAATGCGACTTCGGCTTCGGTGAATCGGAGCGAGCTCTCCCAAGGCGCGCAACATCGTTGCACACGTCTTGTTTAGCTCAGCAAACAAACTTAAATGTGGACGTATTGATCGAGTAAGTATGCTCGTTAACGAGCGGACATCGGCACAAGAAGTACCGGGTGACAGGTTTTCCAAATGACTTCCAGAAAACGTTGGCAGTCGGGAAGAGACAATTTACGAGAAAAGCTGACGGCTGAAAAAAACACGTCAACAAGTTGATTCGATAGTTGTCGACAAAATCAAGGTTGCGGACTGTGAATGTATCTGCACAGCGACATTAGTGACTTTTAGCATTGTTTTTATGAAAGGTAGTCCTATATTTTCTAAGGCAAGCAATATGTTGTTTGCATAGCTTAAATGTTTCTTCAGATAGACTATTTTGATACTTCTGCTCTCCGGAGAAGCTTCAATAGACCAAACAGCTAAAAAGACAGTATGGTTAAATGTCCATAAGCGTTGCTGTCAATAAGTCTCAATAACACTTTCGCTTTCACCAACATTTTGTCTGCATCGGAAAATTTTATTCAATTTAGGCAAGCATGCTGAAATGTAATCAGTGCATAAATCATTACGAGACCGGATGCTCGTGCCGTTACGTGAGATGAAAATCGACTGCTTGCCAAGCATGCGCTTCTGCAGCACGAAAATCGGACCCATAAAAGCACAAACCTGTAGCTCCAGCGATTCGTGCATGTAGTCCTGCTTTTTTTGCTTCGTTTTACTCTTCGCCGGAAACGCCCAAACAAGTTTTAGCATAGAAACTGACGTCATCTGGTACCGCGCCATTTGCGCAGCCATGAATGTTGATGTTTTTGTCGAGAGACCTCCAGTGGCACAAACAAGGATAAAGATGTTTTGCTTTTCTACAAAGATACCTCAAGATACCTTACTTTTGTCGTCTGCTTTCTTTCTCATACTTCATTTTAAACAGGCCGCTTCATTCTTACTTTTAGAACCTGTTCTTCTACTCTAACTTTTGTGAGCACTTTGAGCAAATTTTTTTAAACATTTTGAACTCTACATTTTTCTGAACAAAAAGTTCGTGAAGTTTTAACACACAAAAATTCTAAAATCCTTCGCATATTGCTGAAATTCAACTCGATTGCCGTATTTTGTTTCTTCTAAAGCATAAAAACAGAACGACAAAAGCGGAGAAGTAAACGATTGGAAAGTTTCAATGGCGTAAACAACAAAACTATTTCCCCACCATTATGGCTTGATTTCAATCAAGCACTTTTTCGCAAGAGGCTTCAGTAGCGGCAGCTATGCTTCTCAAAATAGCACAAAAGCGCGAGGTGTTTGTCCATCGCTTTTTGAGAATTTTTACGACCAGTTTTGGGCCTAAGTCATCAAACATATTTTCATAACACAAACTCGGCATCAAATACAATTTTCATAATACAATACAAACTCCGTTCACAGAGCTGTCGCACATACGCAACCCATTCATGAAAGACTAAGAGTATGACTGCTTTGTTCTTTCCGGGTAAAAAGATGGTGGCATTCCAAGACCACTATATTATGATAGCGGTTTTTCTTACTAAAGCAAATTAAAAAAAAACACAAGTAATTTCAAGAAGAACAACAAAGAAATGACTTGTACATCTTGTTGCTTGTATGAACCCTTTCTCCATAGCTGCGCGTATTTTCTTAGCATAATACCGGAGCAAACAAGAATGCACTTGTCCAAGCCCAAACTGGAAAGTTTAACAAATCAATGCACAAAACAAACTCACATGAATCTAGCGTAGGGGTTCTCAACCGGGGGTAAATTTACCCCTGGGGATAAATTTTGTGATGCTGAAATTACAATACTTTGTTTTTTTCTACAGCGCTAGTGAGTAAACAAAAAACAGGGGGTAAATTGTATATTAGGAAGCTGGCAAGGGGTAAACGGGAGAAAAACGGTTGAGAACGTCTGATCTAGAGAAAACACACACCACTGTTGAAACAGCATTAAAAATCGATGCCCTACAGTTACAAACTTGAAAACTTTGATATTTCTATATATAGAGTTTAAAGCTAAAGTCTCTTGCAACTGTAAAGTTAATTTGCATTAAAAATATTTTCAGGAATTTCTGATGATTCGCATATCGCAATTGCGGAAAGACCTTTCTACCTAAGGGAATAAATGATCACTAACCTCTCATCATTGCAATTTAAGCAACCTCGTCATACGCCCATCGATTGGAAGATACTGTGCACAGGCACACAGCAATTTCGTAAACACTGGTTTGTATTGAATGCATCCCCTATTTCCCACAATAATCCAAGATTTTTCAAGCGTTATATGTTCACACTTAACGTGGCAAAATGTTAAGTACCAACAGTTGATAAGATAATTTTAGTGAACTTCGTATTTAACAGAAGCAGGAAAATACTAAAAGTCTGACTCATCGAGAACGTAAACTGACACAAAACTGGAACAGTGATGCTTATATTGGCAAATTTAGTTAAAACCCTGCTCAGGTAACACTTATGACCCTACAAAATGGGTGACGGATGCCAAAATTGGTATTGACGTTTTAGGAGTACAGGCACATTTTTCAACAACTCAGCAATTATTTTGTAGCTCATCTGGCATAAAAAAACTTGTTGTATTTCGAAATATATATGTATTTTTTAAAAGAAATATATTTTCTACGGGAAGCCCGCAAGGTGATAAAAGTTGTTTGTCAAAAATCTTACAGTGCATGCACGGATCTCATGCATCTAGGAACCAAGCCAGAACGAACTCCCATCCAGGACAATGGTTTTAGAACATAATTTCACTTTTCTTCAGCAGTTATTGTTCACAACAATAGCCTTGAGTTTTTTCAGTAGCCTGCAGGATATATTTCTTGTCCTGTTGCTATGCCTCCATTGTTAATATATGATTTGTTAGAAACACTTCCGGGGATGGAGCTCAAGATCAATTGAGCAAATGTTGCGTCGCTTTGTGGTTTTAAAAAGGCCAGCTTGCGAAGATGTGTATAAACGTTTGCGAAGTTGTGACCTTGTGGAATACCTAGGTAAAAACAATAGTGACAAGCAGACCGCCCTTTATGCAGGATGTGCGAACCTTATTTTAGTTTTACACAAACACCACCTGGTATGCCATTGAGCAAACTCCATCGATGAAACCGATTTGCATTTTCGGTAGATCCCCCGACTTGCTTCTATCCATCATAGGCATTGGTTCCGTTCCGAATAATTCCCTTTCCATGTCTCCTTGATCGTAGAATTCGTTTGTCACCAATACTGCCATCTAAAACAAATTTATTTCGTAAGTACAGTAGTTACCTTCTGCAAAGTCCTTGAACAACTGTACGGTGACAGGTGTGTGAATGCTAATTGTAGAAGCTTATCACTTAAAAAACTGTATAAAATATTGCGTCTATTTGGCGTGAATCTATGCTTCTTGATGATTAAACCAAGAAAATGCTGATTTCAAGTACTGTACATGATCAGTGATTCTTCGATACTTAAGATTTCAAATACTTTTGCTGAGATATAACACACCTTGCTTTCCAGGCCAGCAGTCAGCAAAAATATTGAAAGTTTTGTGCTTGTTGAGGCTTACGTCCTGTCGTTGCCTGCGAATTCAAGTGAAATATCCTTTCTTGCAGATCGACAGGTTATTCAATAGCTGCAATTTCGCTGTGTGATTGCTGATAAACCACATTTTAAACCAAGGTTTTACTGTTCCCGTGCTTAACGAAAGTCCATAAGGTGTTTAAGTAAACAGTCTCCACAAAGGTGAAGGATTTGAATCCATCAGCAATTTTTTTTTAAATAGAAAATCGAATTCGTGTAACACTCCGCATCCTCAGTCCTACAATCTTATTCAAATATATTTATTCCAGCAGAAGTTCCATTTAGATTTATGAATTTGTTATAAAAATATTCTATGCTACGGGATTTCCATCGTGAAACAAAATCCAAGGTTTCTTCCGCAATTAACACCTTTGTTGTTAATATTAAATAATGCGGTATACCAAGTTTGCTTTTTACAGACTAAGTCACATTGTTCATTTCCAAACGTATTTCTATTTTTATTACAAAATAGGCTTCGTCATCTTGAATATGGCCCTATCGATCCGAAGCGTAATTAATCTTTGCAAGCTGAAGCACGTCTCTGTTAACTATAACTATTCAAATCCAGATAACTAAAGAAGCAGCAGAAAGGCGCTCCTGCATAAACCTTCAAGTTTGCTGATTCTTGCCTTTTAGATGGCAGTTGGCTGTGATAATGCGTTCAAGGCATCTGTGAAAAGCTATTGGGCAGCAAACTTTTTTACGAGTACAATGTTTTTACTCGGCTAGTTTGGAGAAAGCTGTTGCGATAGATTGGTCGGCGTTCAACAGCAGAGCGTCGTACACAAGTTTATTAGAAACAGGATGTCGTATATGAAGTGCAACCTGGGTTGGTGCGTATCCGCGATCATCAGGCGCTAACGTTTGCAAAAAAAGTTATACATTAAACGCGTGAAACCTAAGTAGCACACAAAAATAAATCCTGGTTCTAACAGACATGTGTAAGAAGCGCTGGAGCACAACATTTGTTTTGTGCTGTCTCAGAGCTTTTGCACCAGAACAAATGCGCAAGAATTGGAAATTTCTCCTGGCCGTTTCTTACAAACGTCAGGTCAATTGAACGCCAACTCGGCATGTTTTGACGGGAAAGCTCGCTATCAGCGAAATATATTATAAGAAAAGGAAGATTTCACATACAGGAACCAGGCATTTTGCAAGGAGCCGGAGCTCAGATTAAAACTTAGGAGCCAGAGATCAGTTTAAAATTAAAAGAATGATTGGTAGCATACTAGTATTGTTTTGCATGGTTGTACATTTTCAGGAATGTATAAAAATGCAATGCAAACAAATGTGGACTTTTCTTGAAGTTTTTATTTCTGGACACAAACTTTGTGTTATCGGCACGGTAACCGTCCTTTTCTACTAAGCTTCGCAGGTCAAATTGTGCTTTACTTTGCCATTCATAACTAAGGGCGTACGCAAGCGGGTTGGGGTTAAACCCTCCTCTTGAGCTTGATATTTTACGAAAATTGTATTACCTGCGCATAGGGGATTAATTTTTTTGCATTTTTTTTGCTTGTTAATTTGTCGACTTAATGCAAATACCACGCAATGAATTTGCATGCGAATTTCAAGGAATATTGTAAATGGACCAAAAAGTAATAATTAGGTTTGGGAGGAAATCTGGATTATAATCTGCATCCAAAAACCACCTCATTTTTGCAGACCTTTCGTCCGCTACGCATGTTTTTAAGATTGTGTTCCGCGATGGTTCACTTTATCCTAAAGAATTGTCTTTATTTTCTCTGCTATGGCTGATCAGCGCAAACTTTGTTAAAACGTTGGTTTGGAAAACATCAATATGACGTCAAATTATGACGTCACAAACAATGCACACCAAATACAAATAACACCATATGTACGCCACTGAATGAAAAACCCTCCTCATGAAAATTTTCTGCGTACGCCACTGTTCATTACTGCGTATTATGAGTGCAAAATATACGAAGTGAGAAGTTTTCAGCCATTAAAACTCAAACGTAAAATTCTCAGTAAGGTTGAAGAAAATGGAGATGTTGGTGGAGCCAAACTGGCAGCAAAAACGTTCAATTTGAAACGCCACCTCAAAAAACATCGTGTTGATATTTTCAAACGTGTCGTAGAAAAAAATGAAGCTAAGACCAGTCAAACAACTGCAAGTAATGCTGTATGTAAAAAAGAAACGCTGTCAAAATTTTTCCACTACGAAAAAGTTACTATGTCAAAAAAAATTTTAAAAGCATCTGATTCAGTTAGAAAACGATATAGCTCCTATAGTGCTATCTTCACCGTCATTTACGAAGTTACTTGGAGAAATGGCTGACAAACTGGGTGTGTTATTAGAACGAGAAAGCATGAGGAAGAAGATTTTATGTGAAGCGGATTCGCAGAAAGACAAGTTAAAAAAACACGTTAAAGTGTGATATATTCTTTTATTTTTGTGTATTAGATATATTTAATTTTCCAGTCCACTTGAGGCACACCAAGACGATTGAAAATATTGATGTGTAAAAAAAAGACAGCAGCCAGAGCTGGAATTGGAGCCACGCTATGAAACAAGAGAGCTCCGGAACCGGAACTACGCTCATGAAAGCAAAGAGTTCCGGAGCTGGAGCCGGAGACATGTTCATGAAAAGGAAAAGCTCCGGAGCCTGAGCAGTTTCATTTTTATGACGGCTCCAGAGCCGTGGTATATACCCACGTTAGAATACGAGTGAGAAAAGCGCTTTTGCGTTGAATCGTTCGCTCGTATCGAGAAACGTGACCAAAATTACAAAGAAAAGCTTTTGCAGTCACTCAGAATTAGCTTTTGCGTCAAACGCTTGCTTGCATGAAGATTTGTTGTTACGACGTGAGTAAAGATTACAGTAAATATGTTTAAAAGGCTTTAAACATGTTTCTATAACCTTTTAGCATTACTTGATCGGCGTATTATACCAGATGGACTCATCAACATTGAGGCACTAAATTTCTAAGCCGGTACTGTTCACAGTCGAAAAATTTTTAGTAATTATAGCATCTATTGTTCTTTGCGTAAATAGCCACATGCTGTTTCAGCGGTTGTCTACGCAGAGTACCAATCGTTTAACATCATAGAAGTTTTATCATCTTTCTGTAGTTTCTAAAGCGCAACAAGCCTAAATCAAATAGTTCTTAATCAAGGGAATAACAAGTTGTTTATAACACTTCACAAAAAGGTTACAACATACTATTGACCTTACTTCTGTCATTATTACATTTTGATGTGTTATTGAGTATGCTAAAAGTAAATCACTCACCTATATGTAGAACCTTATAATTTTCAGAGAAGTTGTTGTTGAGTGTGCTTTTCAGAGATGTCTCACTGATTTCACTTTCGAAAGGTTTTACAAGCCAAGTTGCACAAGTTGGGGCTCCTAAATCCTTAAACATTGAGCTACTTGTTAAACAGAGAGATACTAGCTATACGTTAGTTTGACATGCAATTAGAATGGCCTGAAAAAAATAAGCAAAACAAGATTTGCTGGTAACACCATTCGTTATGTTAGACAGAGAATGACCCGGACAAGCTGGCACTGCTCAGTCACAAATCTGACTTTGTCGTGTTTCAGTGAGTAACCATTGTAGATTGAAATTGGCGATAGCTGCCGGGTACTTCAAGACCTCTGAAGGACGTTGCCATGACCCGCCCGAGAAAAAAAGCATATTCAATAAAATTGACAGTTTTTGTGATGGTGACTAGCGTGGTGATAAGAACTGCATGTAAACCTAATAAACGTACTTTTTGCTGAACTTCCCACGGCTTGGTGATTGAAGAAAGATCACAGGTAGTCATCATCATTGACATCAGCAGCATGCGGTTTTCATTGGTGAAATCCCTCTCTTCAGGCTTTTTTTCCAGCAAAGCTTTGAAGCTATTTCTCCGCCTACGACGAAGAGTACAAAACTCAAGGCAGTTTTTTCTTGGCTGCGTCATGAGCTTTGCAAGTGTTCCAGCTCAAACATACTCAATATAAATCTTGTTGCGAGCACATGGTGGCCACTGCTGAAAGTCTTTTTGCACAGGCAAAATTTAACACTTTATGTCGAATGCAAAAAGCTATCATCCTGAAAACTGGTTTCATTGTTGACTCAGTTTTCGAATACTAGCTACGAAATATCTCGAACAAGGTTTCAAGAGGCCATATGCATCTTCAAGCATTAACTTGCCCGGGCGTTTCATTCCATCAGTTTTTTTTAATGAAGAATTAAATGTTGAGGATTGGAGAAACAAGCATTTTTGCTGCGAAACGTGGGAAAAGCGTTTTGTGCATTATAATGATCGGCGTATTTCTCCGCTTTCAATGATACTTTCAGTTTGATTTTAGTTTAGGGCAGGGTTTTTTTAAGGCGTTTTAGGGACCCGATTCGGCCCGATTTTCAATTCTAGGGACCCGATTCGGGTCCCTAGAATTGAAAATCGGGTGCCTAGAATCAGATAAAATTATCATCGGGTCCCTAGAATCAGAGAAACGGGTCCCTACAAGTCTATACCGGGTGCCTAATATTTTCCTTAAAACAAACCCTGATTTAGGGTAAGAGTGTCAATGTCAAGGCTGCCTTGCAGCAGTGACACCACCACTGGGGCAACCTGGATCATTTGTCACGCCAAACTACCAACAAATCTTTTACAATTGATCCCTTTCTTAGAAAACGTAAGCTTACATGTAGCACTACTCAAATGCAACTACTCCATATTTTCAATGTGCACCTAGGATACAATCCCTGAATCGATATTCACCTTTACCAAGCTTGTTTCCTGGGTCACCCCTCGAGACAAATTACAATTGCGGTGGGGCATAATCAACAGTCCTCCATAAACGGAAAATGGTTTGGACAGCTTCCTTGTTTGTAAACTTCAAATTTGCGTATATTGCTTAATGTTTTCACACCCACACACAGCGAAGTTCTGCACAACTCACACATATATGGCGTTGACAAGGAGCGCAGGCATACAGTATATGGAACAACACCAGCATAGATATGTGGCGTTAACAAAGAAAACACGCATGGATGACGCTTACACGGTAACTTCGGTACACAGCACCGCTGTAATATGGTCTAAGCCAGGGTCTCAAAACTGCAGCCCGCGGTCCAAATCCGGCCCGCGAAGCCGTTTTTGTCAACAATGAAAAATATATTTACGAAATATTTGCTGATTTGGCAAAATGTAACATATCCGGAAACAACCGCCTGACGTAAGATGTCCGGCCCTCGAACTGTTGTGTAATCGCTTATGTGGCCCTCTGGAAAAAAGTTTGGAAACGCCTGGACTAAGCTAAGGAGACCAATTCGACAAATGTACGTGGGAGGCTGCGAAGGACACGGGTACGTTTGCGCAGCAGTCCTCTCATACATTGTGATGGGGTGTTTGTCTCCGTAATTTTAAGATCATAAACAAAGCATTAGGTTAACAAGTTAATCCGATATCAAAAGCTGCTGGTATTTCGGAATACGAAGGCGAAGTTTTGATCTTCACAACCATTCGCCAATGATTGACAAACTAATATGTAACCCATTTTACTTCAAGGTTACTTGGGCATTAGAAAGAAATAAAGTTAGACGAGGAAAGCTAAATTTCTGATGAGCTGGACTGCGGTTACTTAAAGCAAAGTTTCCCCCGCACCTGGAAAGCTGCATAATGAGCAGCCGACCAGATCTTTGATCAAATTTTGGTTAACAAACAAAAATCACAAGATGACTAATTGGCAATGCTCAGTACATCAACTGCAGTAATTCTGGTATTTTTGATTGCAATTAGCCGGTTAATTTTGTTTATTAGAAATATAATCGTCTGCATTAAAAACAGTGCACATGGCAGTTTTGATCATTAAGGGTTCGTAGTTTGTCAACTGTAATCACTAAACTTTGCATCAAATTAAACAGTAGAAAACTGTAATTTAACTAAACCTTATAATTAAGCTCACTGTTTGACTCTCCACCTGTCCAGCACGAATCGAAAGATTTTTAATGACTGGCATACAAAGTTCCTGAGATATTAGCAAAAGTGGGTGATAATTTTTTGCATGATTGCTACTCGCATGAAAGAATATAACGTCCTTCAAAGAATCATAAATAAAAAAGCCAAAGCTAAACCGCGAGACTCACTGAAAGTATAGGGCCAAATCCGTGGCAAGTATAGCGTACTTCATCATTTCGCATGCATCCGAAAATTCTTTTTCGGTAAATGACTCGAAGATATTGTTCCCTTCCATGCTGCTGATTCTTAAACAGGTGTCGTAGTGGTGATTTTCAAGTGTTGACGTATTGTAAAGAATTGCCAGTGGAGCCCCAGCCCTGAAAAAGCGCTGCTTTAATTTTAAACCAAAGATTTGCTCAAAGTGATATAGACTAGAGCACGATACTACTGCAGTCGTTTAACTACTTCAAGAAGCATTTTGTGTGGCATACAGTGCGCAAAGAACTTGAAATTCCGGGAAAGATGCACCACACTTGTGCCAGGAGCAAGGTTATACGAGTACGTAAATCAATGCAGTTAAAATTCTGTTTTTGAAGTGTACCTTTTACTATTGTGCTGCATGACGCGAAAAATGCCTTATTTTCAAAGGTTGTTAAAAGCACATATCGCCGTCCAAACAACAATGAAGGGCAGAGTTCACAATGAAGGTTTACCTGATAAGAAATGCGTTGTTAGTTCCACGATGGTCGATGTCATGGCAAAAACAAGCAACAACCAAGGTGAACTTCTCTCTATCAGTGAAGAGTTTGGCAAGACCCGGAGTCTGTAAATGGATGCGATACTATGTTGAGTTTCTCGATTGAACTTCGCCTACAGATACAGTTCGAGCATTTCTGTATGCGGCATCGTCAGATACACGGTTCTTGCTGATGCAAGGTGAGGTATGATCTTTTGTTAAGGCGTGCGATCCCAGTCGACCAAGTGCTAGTGCACACGCTACTACAGATTGTACATAAGCATTTGATTTTATTCGGTCATGTATAAAACGCTTTCAACATGAAAATCAAGAGAAAATACACGAAAGTTAACCAAATCATACAAGTCATTATGTCTAGGAACATGAACTTCCAGTTAAAATCCAAGAAGTTTTTTAAGTACGTTGATTTGCTAAAGGGGTAAAACCTTACCAAAACATACAAAGGGTGATCAACGCTAGCGTGAAGAATGGATTTGCTTTTGACCCAGCAACTAAGGTAAATCAACAAGTCTTATTTGGAGGTTATGGCAATCTCATGTAGCGCTAAGGAAAGCGAGAAATATTGAGGAAAAAACTTTAAAAATAACAAATGCCACCGATGTCCATGACAAGCAATAAAAAGCAATAAGTGAAAAGACAAGAACCTTTAAACACCCAGCTATATCTCATACAAACAAATGCGTTGCATGAATACCAAAAACTATCTCCTTTCACGAAAATAACTCACATGGGTATTTCAGCTAGAGTTACTAAATAGCGAGAGTCAGTCTTTGCGCTTCTGCAGAAGGCGACGGGTCCGGCTTTTCATAACTTTACCTGTGAATACAAAGTTATCGAACGGCCGAGCCGTCGCCCTCTGCAGAAGCTTAAGACTGACTTTACTGTAGCTGTTTAGGAACCTTAATGCAGTGGTGCCAGCCAGGGTTACGAGGTCGGAGGTAAAATGTCCGACTCCAACACAAACTCCGACCTTCCAAAATTTCCGACTCCGACTTCGACTCCTTAACGTAACGTGAATGAAGTTTGGCTGTCAACAATTTTGTCGCAACTAGCAATCAATGGAAATCGTGGTGCATAGCAAGAATTCTGTTTCAATAAAAGTTTCAAAAGAAATTGTACCATTTCAACAGGCACGAGTTAGGATTCCTAACTTAGGGGTGCGATGTAAAAAATAATTAAATTGGACTTCCGGATTCGGAGTCGGATAAAAATTCCGACTCCAACTCCGACTCCTAGTGTTCTTAGGAATCCGACTCCGACTCCACCCAAAAACCTCCGACTTCTTGCGATTCCGACTCCGCAATCCTGGTGCCAACAAGAAAAATGAGAGGAATGCTGTCGTCACAATGTTTCTGTATTGCCGCTGTCCTTTTCTAGCAAGAAGGGAACAGAACTTGTTGTCAAGGCCGGAGGGCGTCGAAATTAACCTTATTGTTCTAAGTTGCAGCAGGTACTTATGACGCCCCAGGCTTTATATAATAGCACAACAACGACGCAAAAGATTTCTGCTCGAAGATTTTTGACATGTACAGACAAACCACATAATGAAAAAGAAAAAATGAAAACCGCAAGTTTCTAAAGAATTCCTACCGTGTCGTCTTTTCCCAATCGGTCGAGTAATAAGAACATGGTGTGCGCTACGTTCAGTCCGTGCCTCCAGTTGTGATAATAGACTGGTCTGTAGCAATGTCTGACGGTAATAATCCACTTTAGCATTGTCTGATAAATAATAACACGCAATTTAAAACTGAAGTCATGTAACGAAAGCGAATCTAAAGCATTCAAGTCATATTGTACATGTAAATGTGATCAAGTTTTTTTTATCAAAACTCTTTCAGAAAATCATGCAAAATATATGAGCTTCACGTAAAAAGGACGTTCGGTAATCGTTACTGAAAAATCTATTTCGCAAATGGAATAGCGGCCTGTCATAGCTTGGATTTAAGTAGCACCTAAAAACCTCAAAAGCGACCTTTCCCCAAATTGCGCTTATTAGTACAATTTCCTATCAGTATGCTGCATGGACAAGTCTTCACCACGTAGGTGCCCATAATCGGTATGTTATTTAAGAACCTCACAAACTTTTACTTTTTTGTTTTCTTTAAGACCGTAAAGAAAGTTTCGATGACCTTTCAAATTTGTGTACGCAGCAAGTACAAAGTTTGAGTGAAACAATGTACGAAATTTCGTAAAACGTAGTCCCTCGCACGGCAAACACCATTTCATAACGCAGTGAACCTGACAAAAGACGAGTCCTTCAGCAAAAGTTAATCTTGTAAGGTGATGTTTTTGACGCATCATTTTAATTTTTAAAGGCCGTGTGCAAGCAGAACTAACCAACCTAATGCAGTGGGCTGGTGTGTACTTTCAAACCGCTGCCTGGCTTATACTTTGCTGCAACGTTGTGATCGTGCACTTCTCCCACAGTCCCGCAAAGTTGAAAAGTATTGTTAAAAGTGAGAACTTAAACTTACCAAATAAACGGTGCTGCAAAAATTATCAGAGCAACGATCTTTTCACTTGTCCAGTACGTTTTGTATGTTTGACAGTGACATGTCATGTCACAAATACTGCCATGAACTGAGTCGTAACCAGCGGCGAAGTCAGGAGCACGATCTATCTCCCTCCTTTGATTTCTATGTTATGTATGCGTTTCGGTCCATTACAAATCTCGGATTTTGGCGAAACTTGTACAAAGTACCGAAAGGTAAATTTTCTTAGCGACAACTTTTGTCTCAACAGTCGCAAACGCTGTGAAACACGTCACTAACATACAATAGCCTTTTGTGCTAATTTTGCACGGTTTTCAACATTTTTTTCTCATGTTTCCTCTCATTTCATTCGTTTTTTTTACTAATTGTTCAGCAATCGTACATTCCAACTCCCCCTTTTGTAAGCTAAGAATCATGTGACCACGACGCGGCTTCAACATAATAGACATGCACTTGTAGTACTCGTCAGATTGCCCTTTGCCTCATGCGTCAGCTTCTTTGAGTGAACGGGATTTTCGATCATTCAATTATTGTAGTTCGCAATTTGCTTAAAATTATTGTGTTTCCAAAATTGCTTCACGAAATGCTAAACGTATGAAATAAAAATCAACCTGTATAGTTTAGAACGGTCTACATTTCAACAACATAGGCTACCGTTTTACAGCGAAAATGAAAGCAGACACGTGATCTTTTTTGCAGAGAACGTTTTTTCATTTGCTACTTCTGCACCATCAAACATTGGTCTGTCGCTAATAAAAGCAAACTATAATTGTCCATTCTTTTTTGTTATACGTTTCGAACTAGGTCATTTAAAGTTTTTCAAAAATGGGATTGTTGAAAAATATCAGATACACATTACACGGCTCGTTGAAACACTGCGATGGTGTAAGTATCATTGAATTCCTACGTTTCGTTCAATGTAAATATGTTTAAACGATTTCGACATATTCTCATATGGGTGTTGCATTGTAAACCTTTTCCTTGCACTTTCTTTTTTTCTTTTTTTGGCGGGTTGACAAACACTGGTACGAATTGTAATCTAACCAGTTACTGAAATGAGATGAAATTAGATAAAATTAGCAGAATGCTGTAACCAAGTTGAAATGAAGGTGCGAAAATTCAATTGCTACCACCGACTATGCCGAAAACGAGCCTGAACAAAAATTTAATGAACTAGCTGTCGTAGAATGTTACGTTTGAATGTTCGAAAACTTTTTGCTTGGCCATAAATGCAGCAGCGATTTGATTGCAACTGTGCGTTGATGCCGCGTTCCTGTTTCTTCGAAGAGTTTCAAGCCACACGTATCGGTCATCTGGTCATGCAGTCAGGTTGAGTTGGAGTCAAGTATGTTGCTTTCTACAGCTGTTGTTGTGTTTTTCGTTAGTTACCCTAAAAGCAGCCTGTGTTGGAGTAGCAGTGATTCATTGCTGATTCTGACCATTTCACTTTGATCACAATCCACTCAGGTAAATTTAAAAATAATCGCAATGTTTTATGAAAATGAACGCAGGGAAGTTGGAAACTTTATCAGGGCAAATGTTTCTTGCCACCAACCCTCTCCTTGGTGACATATTTTTCTCATCCGCCTGCCCTGTGGTGTGCATTACATGAAACGAAAATCTGCAGCAAAGCAATGTTAATAAATCCCGCTCCTGTGCGCACCGTCACGGAGGAATTTACGGAAATAGTTCCATAAAAACGAACAAGGTATTTTATGGCCTCGACGACTCTTTTTTGAACACTCCCAGGAAGTTTCGTGGGAGCATAATGATAAGTTTTTAAATTTTTCTGGTTTAAACCAGTGGTTCTCAACCAGGGTCCGCAAAGCGTTATCTAGGGGTTCGCGGGAAGCTGTAAAATTGAAGTTCAGTTTACATTGAACAGCACTTTTGCTGTACCGTTGGGTATATCATTATTCACCCTTCACTGGACAGACATTGCATTTGACAATGCTTTCGAGGCAACTGAGACAGCCTATCAGTATCATTATTATTGCATCATAGTTTGACAAGAGGATTGTCATAGTTCCAAAATTACAGTTCCAAACTGTTCATGGATCTGATGTAGCAGCTGGCAGCACAAGCTTGTTTCAATCTAAATTAAAGTTGAATGTTCATGTCCCTCACTGTCGAGGGGTTCTCGACGAGACAATCTGGACCCACAGTTTTTTCAGATCCCAGCGCTTTGACCCTAATCTGTAGGCTATACACTTATTTGCACCAATAAACTCAACTTTACTCAAGTCATTTATTGATCACTAGTGTGAAGCGGTACCATCATTTGGACCATAGGTGGCGGCCTACTAAAATTTATTCGTGGAATTTACCTCTGCAAACAGCTACACTCTGCGAGCACTTTAAACCTCCACAGAAAAGCCTGGCCCACTGATTTGTGTTCGTTAAGCGTGGCCGAGACAGACAAGAGGAGGGAGAAGTTGCAAACCGCGTGTTTTGGTCAAAATTGAGATATTTTGCACAAAGTGAGACAAAACCAGGACATATTACCTATGAGGTTAATAAATTTTTGCCTATATTTTTTCAAAAGTAGGAGACTATCCGGCGTCCCTGCTTACAGCCATCAGCAGTCAACTGTCTCACTGCATTACTTGCCAAGATGTCTGCATTGAACAGTCACAGGCGACAAAACGGCTTCCATCGTAACTTTAAGTGAACATTGAAGATTTGTTGCCATGTTATTGTTACACAATAAAGACCAACAGTAGAACAACCCGCTTCGAAATTTGGTAAAGGAGCGGATATGAGTGAAGTGCAAGCCCACGACTGCATGACACCAGAACAGTGAACCTGGCTTTTGTGCAGTGTGACTGTCATAGCGGTAGATAAACTGTCATTGCAAGAAATAACCCGAATCGGGTCCCTAAAACACCTTAAAAGAACCTGCTTTAGGGTTACTTTTATTGTGCATAGTTTTGTTTACAGTACAAAACCTTAATAACGGCAATTTGGGTGAAAAAACGTTTATGTTTACTTGGAAGTTCTGGCGGGGGCTCTTGTCCACTTAAAATAAGCTTGCAGTGTTGCGGAGGCAAAAACGTTTCGGAAGCACTGTGTTAGAACGATGGTTTTGAACCGTAAAACGCAGGTGGAGGGCAATTATGAAACGGTAGTTTGCACAGTAAGAATGTTACTCATGTCAACGAGTGAAGTTAAGGTGTTACCCTTTTTCGGACGACCACAACTCAAATGTATTGTACGCTTTTTGCAGCCTTCGGAGGCGAGGCGACACATCCACAACCTTAAAGCACGCGTTGCGTGTCGTTATGATTTAAAAACAGCCTTGTTCAATTTTGTGTGATCGAGATTGCGGCCTGATATCTCTTGACGTAGGCCTCTTTGGAGAAAAAGCGTCTTCATGAAAGAAGTGATACAGTAAGAATGTTACAGACCGGAATCTGAAATGGATTGACGCCGCTGTAAAAGCAGAACCCTGCGCAGGCTACCTGCGCCTACAAGTACTTGACACACCGTTCTGAATCCGAGGGACACTGACACGTTATGGAGATGCATGTTGTAACAGACAATCACTTTATTAAGAACACATGTGTAAAAGTTTAACCTCCCCACAACGAACCGACGTTTCAACAACCTTTCAAAAAAGCAAATGACATGAGTGGTAAAAGCCGATAAACAACAAAGAAATACTAATGGCCTGATAGTAATGTTCTGCTTGTCAGAAATTTCTGAGAGTAATTTTTTTCCACACAGTTAGCTGTGGATAAACATTTGCTCGTTCGCAGGGTCTGATGAAGTACAAACTTTTGTTTCATCCATACATCTGTCAAAACGCGTTAAGGTAAAACCATTACGCTAAGGCCTAACTGAATTGTTGGTTTTTCAATTGCAGTTTCAACGCTAGAAGGATAAAATTAATATTTTTGTGGGGGTTTGAATTTTAAACTGCTTGTGCTCAAAGAAATTTCGACGCATTTGCTTCGAAAATAATCATAGTTGAAGGAAAACTGGCTAATTTTCCTTCAACGGTTAATTTTCCTTAGGTAATTATTCCTGTAGTTTTTCGGTGTATAATTTTAAATGTCAAATACATTACGATGTATATTGAGGCAATGCACACACGTTTGTCCTTTGACGATCTGTCAAAGTATACCACGCCATCCACTGCATAGGAACCCACCTGTTTTCTAATCTTGAATAGATTGAAAGCGTCCAAATCTTCGAACATTCTCATGCACACCAGAACAGTTTCGTCGTCTTTCATAGCGAGATCGGAAAATGTGAATTCGTACAAATTGTATTTCTCCCCTTCAGGGATCGGTTCGTCCTGAAATCATGGATAATTCAAGTTTTATCACAAGACATACCTTTCATTGAAACACACTGTCGCAACTAGTACGTTACGCTTTGCAAATTGCATTTTGTTTTGTGATCGTAAAGCCACTCCAAAGCAGAAGCAATTCTACCGTTGATCACAACGTTTGCAACTAGCCTGCACACTTGCTTCAGTAAAAATGGGTAACAAGTTTCAATAGTTTACAGCAAAAAATCTTGCATGTAGAAATGGTGAAAATGTATACCGTTTACATCAGCAAAGTAAGAAACCCCACGGAGTTTACAGCAGATCATACGTGTCCAAAATAGTGTGATTCTACGGTTTGGTTGGATTTGTTTCGTGCCAGTGGCTTTTCGAATTGTAGTTTCAATACTTAACTCTTTCAACGTTGTTTACGGAAACAAATGTGCTGCAATAATACACCATCAGAAGAACTTCCGGGGTAGAAAAACATCGGAACGCAGAGCTTTAATCCCCTGTCGTAGGGTGCAAGCACGTCGTGTATTTACAAATCACATGAAAAGTAAAATATTTTTGAACGGTTGACTCGAAAAGACTGAACTGCTGAATGTATGACCAGCGGGGAGGTCAAAATCGTCCGATTCGCGTGAACAAGCGTGTGACCTTTGCGGTTGCTAATTTCCTGTGGGATATGGTGCTCGTGTCTCTGCCGAGGACGAACGGGGTTCGGTTTTACGTCACGCGCGGATTATCATCATTCGCATTATGCACGC
>JGI24022J15233_10000408_pt1 | contig 26449 bp, 23 predicted proteins | sample Ectturendosymbi2_FD_15233 | JGI IMG/M metagenome (IMG submission 15233)
GGTTAAGTCAGACCCAGGCTGTTCTTGGAAGGGGGAAGGGCCTCTCGTCACTCGAGGTTTGGACAGGAGCTGATCCGCACGTTCCGAAAACTTAAAAAATTCCCGAAACTATTGAAACTCAACCTTGAACTGGTTACATCATGGGCTTGAAATAGACAGCCTACATTACTGTATTGTAAAAGACAATTTACCTTTAGCAAACTCACTGGGAATCCGAGCGATCGTGCGAAGTCTCGCCTGTCACAATGGCAATTATTCGTAGAGTAAGGTTGGAGAGCTCAGTTGTCCAAAAGCTTATCATCAATCGAGACTTTTCGAACAAAATTTACGGAGTTGAATTGCACGAAATACAATACACTTAAGCCGAGGTGGGGGAAAAACGCAGGATCAAACGATTGGAGAGAAAACCAACGTTCATTTTGTTTGCATTGAATCAACATGAAAAACAAACAAGTACCTAAGTGCTTTATCGTAAGTCACGTAGTCAAAAGGTGTAGCACTGACGCAAATGAAATATAGTCTGGAATCACGCAAATAGTAAGCTAGCTTCGCAAAATTAATGGATTTCGTTGTGAAAAATTAGGGTACTTTCCAGTTCCCTGTCTATTCAAAGGAATCCTTTCACAACTAAGAATCAGCTGACACTTCGCCTATTGAGTGTTATCAACAGCTATTATTCAAATATAATTACAGTTTGTTAGTTTCTTCGTTGCTGTCACCATGGGAATTGGAAGAAATAATTAGCTATCTTTTGCTAAAGACAAAACAAAAGCTTAAATAACAAAGACAGTATTGTCTCTGTAACAACGCGTTGCGGCTCACTGCTTGACATTTGTAGTTCAAGAGTGGGTTTGAGATCTGAACGCTACGCATTAATAAAGTCAACGGCGCCGTCGGCGTGGCCGCACACAATTATAAACCCAAGTTGAACGCAGTTACAAATTACGTCGCCCACTTACTTGCAGCGAAGCAACTGAAAACCGTTTCTTCTTGTCAAAGGTTTGCTGACCCCGATCTCCCTACCCTTGAGTTTCGGCTTCTCTATAAAACTAAACATACAGAGCTAAATGTAGAGAGCTGTAATAATCAGCATTAGAGCTGATTATGAGCCGCAAATCTATAATGAACGGAACTCGTTTATGAAAAATATTTCAGAAGAAAAAAATATTGTGCGTTGCTCACTTTGCACACGACTTGGGTGCCTAACCAATCAACTGCTTAAGACACCAACTGCAAGATCTGTCCCTATACGGAAGAAATGGCCACAGATCCGAGAGTGCTGGAGTCAACTCCGGCAGAATTCTGCGTATTATTTGGACAAGGATCCGGAGCCGGAGCACAAATTTGTGAAAATCCCGACCGGATCCGGAGTCACTTTCTATTTTCGGCAGTAGCAGGAATCTGCATGTTTTTTGTAAATGTCATTGTTTAGTGAAACATTATTGATTTTCGGTTGCATCGATGGTTGCCGGAGTCTGGACAGGAGTTGGATTCTCGAATTTGAAAAAATTTTGGACACGGATCCGTACCCGGACTCAAAAATCTTTGAACAGGAGCGGAGTCGAAGTCTGAAAATGTGAAACCGGCCACTGCTGCTACAAGAAAACTACGGCAGAAAATTATGAAGAAACTAGGTGGTTGAGTTTAACAAATCTCATATGAGAAGGTGTTTTAGTGAAAAAATTCAAACTTTTCTTACTTTTGTGCACTCCAGGCAATTCTTGAACATCTTTTCATTAGCACAAGTTCATTAGAGTTTATAATGCCGGTCAAAAAATTCGCTAAAGTGGTATGCAAGCCTAAACCAAAGATTTTATCTCACATTGCAATTTTCAAATTTTGATTGCGCAAGTAATATTTTATATAATATAGCTGCTGAACTGTTGCTTTTTGACGTCTATCTGTCAGACTCCGTTAGCAAGCTTTTTCATATGCATATGTGTTTGCATGCTCATCTGCCACTTTGTTTCTCAACTGTAAATTTTGGAACTTCAAAACAAGCGCATTTTGTTGCAAGTGCAACTTAAGATTTAGGGTTTTGCTCTTCCAATCTTTATTTGTCATATGTCCCTTTAAAATCACGAGTGCACCAGTGCGTATCAAATGCATGTAATAAGAACTCGATTCGAAATATACGGCATTAAACAGCAACAATTCCTCAAGTACCTATATTTGAAACGGATTATTTGCAAGGTGTTTGCTTACCTATTCTTCTACACCTTTTTCCATATTTAGTTGCAACGTCTCGCAACAAGGAGAAACACACGATTTGGAATCAAACCCCAATGATTTAAATACATCTGAATCATTGGAAAGGTTATTTTTATAGAACAGCTGGTGTGCAAATATTGTCCACTAATTTTCCATGAGAACTTGTACGAAGCGATTGGTGATGAAACCCTTTCATTTTAAATGTAAATTAGACTCGCTTGTTGCGACTCGAATAACAAAGGTTGCTCTTTACCTCCTTGTCGGGACTATAGGCAACCTTTGTTTGGGCAGTCATATATAAGCGACCAGAATCACGCGCAGGCAGTTTTTGGATTCCAGGCAGAAAAGTGAAAGAGTAATTAAGTGCTTGAAGAGCATGAGACTGTGAACAATGTCCTTGATCAGCATTACGGAACTTCTTAAGAGTTCAACGTACAAAGTACTCAATATCTTTTCGTAGTTACTGTTCACATCCAAAATATTTGTAACCTACTCCACAGGTTTCAACTTCGGTTTCTAAGTTGAGCGTTTGGAATAAACTAAAAAGATAGACATTTTATGAATATTTTTGGAATGCAAACCCTGAACTCATTTGTGCAGCACCTTTATGTCGGCTAGCAACTAGCCTATCAAATTCAATCACATTTCTGTGCAAATTTTGTCGTGAAATACACCCTGCGAAGGCAGAGTCGCTACTGCATATATCTGCACAGTAAAAAACTACACTGTAAACAACAGTGCTTGGCAATGCCCTAAAAAAATTCGGCCGTAAGTTCAACCTAGTCAGTTTCATTGCATTGTTGAAGATATTTTTGTAAGTTAAACACTTAAACTAACGTGAAAATTTTGTGAAAGCCAGGAGTAGGAGAATGGTTTTGGTAGAGACGTAGGATTGTCTGTCAGCTCTTAGAGGAGTAAGTAAAGCAACTTACTGTATTGAGTATAAAAACGTGTTTTGGCATTAACTACTGGTGGCTGTCAGTGAAAATGAAAACTAAAAAATACATCTATTTATAAAAGCAAACTTTGCGTGGGCTTTCACACCAATCTTACGGTTCTGTACAAAGCGTTTGATTACAGCAAAAACAACCAGCTTTGTAGTTTTTCGTGCCAATATACATTCTTTTATGACTGCTCAGCAATTTTGGTTGCAGTCAAGCTTATGGTTTGAAGAAACGTCAATGAAAATTTCGAAAGTACGAAATTTTGCTTCATTTTGCCATAGTCCTAAGCATGACTCGACTTTCTTGCTGATGTTAACACTTTTGTCCCAAAAGCGCTGTATGTTGCCCAGTAGCTGTCTATCCATCATCTAACCATTCTATTTAGAGATGAGCATTACGCCGTGCTGAGCTAAAGCAGTCCTCGGTGAAGAACACATTACTAAGGCTAGATAAAAGGGGTTATGTTTTTTCACAACCAACAAATATCATGGACAAATCTTCCATATCCAAAATTATGAAAGAAGAGGAATGTAATTCTCTAATAAAAAAAAGAGAATGGGGATGAGATTACCTTGATTTCTTACATTAATAAAACACAGCTCATAAATGATCGTATTGTCTCTTTTCCCCTTTCGTTCCAGAACAGCGTGTCAACAGCCAGCTGCCCGAAAGCAATTGTATTAATTTAAACGCGACAAAAGCTTTTGAATGCATGCACACAAGTGGACGACAAAGACAGAACAAGGAAAGGCGCAAGGCAGAACAAACACAGCAAACCGAACTAATCAGGGCAGAGACTTGTATTTCTACTGCTGCAGCTTCGTGCAACTGGTGCAAAACAAAGACTTTGCTCTGCTTCGCAATAGAGTTTGGGAGATTTCTTGTTGTATTTTGTATAAACCGTTTTTGACATTATTGCCATCAATACCAGCAATTTAATTTGCTGCATGTTTGTGGCACTATCAATTAAATTAATAAGCCATGCAGCCGAATACCTAACAGTTTTCGGTAGTCATGTTTGTAACCTTAATTGCCAACTAGACAACTTGCCTACCGTTCCAACATAAAAATAAACATTTTTCTACTTTTATGTTCGTAAGCTTCGGTAGTTGTTTCTGCATGTAGGATTTAAACCAATTTGTAACATCTACTTTTGCATGTTATGAGTCTAATATCTTAGACACATTAGAATAAGTGTTACCAAACCTTGAAACACTTATTCTTTGTGTCTATGCTATTATACTGACAACAAGCAAAAGCAAAATGTGTCTATACCAGTGATTCCCAAACGCCGTGCCGCGAGGACTCCTCTACCGTGCCGCGAAGCGACAGTGCTGCACGGCAGTAAATATAAAGCGAAGATTGATTTTTGGTGTTTCCGAGCAACGATCTGCGGGCCAAAGATGAGCGTACTATCATATTTTGCGATCCAGATCCAGTCCTGATTTTTTAGAACTCAGTCCAAGTCCAAAATTTTTCAAGTCCAAATGAAGTCGGGAACATTGGAAAAATGCAGCCTTTTCACAACAAAAATTCCCCATTTTTTTCCATTAACTCAGTCCAAATCCTGTCCGGATCCTAAATTTTGAAGTGCTTTACACTCCGGATTTAATCCAAATTCAACAAAATTTGCTATAGTCCGGATCCACCCCAGTCCATCTCTGCTCCGGACCCACACTTGCACGCTGCAGAGTTCAGAAAACTTGATAGTGACAAAAGTGAGTCTTCGGAAAATAAACAACTATCAAGATCATAATCGACTTCAGTTGGAAAAAGCAAAGTTTCACCGGTTGCACTGCGATGGTTATTTAGAATTTGGATTTCACTGGACTGGAGAGGAACAGATGCCTAGACCGCGATGTGTGTTTGCGGTCAGAAGTTCCTCAATGAAGCGATGGTTCCAACTAAATTGAGAATACACGTCATTACCAATCACTCTAACCTTCAAACTGAAACGATGGTTTATTTTCAAAGATTGTTGCAAGCTAATTCAAGGCAACGGAAACTATTTCAGAAAGCAATGACTGTGTCAGAAAGAGCTCAATTAGCTTCATATGAGGTGGCAAAAATGATTGGATTTAAATCAAGTCTCATGTCCTTGCGGAATCAGTGATTCTTCCAGTGTTGCGATAGGAAATCCCGAGTGGCATGTGCGCAAAGCTTAGCACCATGGCAGCAAGCAACAATAGAGTTCATGCGCTGCAATCTCTCTTACTGTATTGAAAGTTTGACAAAGACTCCAATGGTTTATAGCATTTCATATTTCTATTTGGGGGGGTTTGGCACTTTGTTTGGGGAGGCTTAGCCCACCATAGCCCCCCCCGTGGCGACGGGACTGCAACAGGGGTGCCGCGAAATTTTTACAGGCTTGAAAACTGTGCCACCATGTAAAAAAGTTTGGGAACCACTGTATTAGATGCTGAGAATTGTCGCCCAATTTGCGTTGTTTCGCATACGGCCACTTTTTTCGCCCCCTTGCATATCGAAATCGACCCAAGGGACCAATTTCGCCCACGTTGAGAAACACTGGTGTAGGACGACTCTTTCCATAATAGGGTTCAGTGGCAATATTTTGGCCAAAGACATTTTGCACTTCAAATCATTTTGAATTGATAGGGTAATCTGTTATATACAAAAAAAATCTGTTATATACACGTATTCGTGGGAAGTATCCTACCACATTTTTCTATACAAAAATTTTCAAAGACATTTTTGCAAAATACCTGGCATCATACCATTTGTCTCTCAAAATAAGGAAAAGTCATGGAAACACAGGTTTGAAATATTATTCTAAGTATGTGAAATTAACAAAAAAAGAAATCCCATGGTGGTGGACCACATAGGATTTCTGAGCAGGGTATTGAAAATTGAAGTTGATTGGAATATATAACTTTATCATTAAAATTGCTAAAACAACAAATATCATAAATCCTGACTGCATAAATCCAAAAAATCGTGTAATTAACATTTTGGCTACTGTTATTGAAGTTCAACACTACATGGTATTCGAAAGAGAAAACATATTTGTAGCTTTTTGCTTTCTCACCGGGACATTGCGTCACAATGCACGTTTCTGTGTCTTCATTCAAGCCAAAGCAACCCGGTCCGTTTGTGCATGATCTTGTTCTTCTTCTTGTTCCGTTTCCACAAGTCTTAGAACATCTGCTCCATGTTCTCCATGGTTGCCATTCTGAAAACAGCAAAACTTAAACACAACAACCCACTGTGAAAACTGCTTTGTGTTGTAGTTGTTCGTCAGGTTCTGTTTTCGAATCATTGATTTGAAATATCGTTTTTCTAACAACATTATTGATATGGAAAAACTCTACCGAAAATATTTCCATGCCTCTTTGATTTATTCAGACATGTTGCTTGATGGAGTACACCAGGCAACAGTCTAGTTAGCACATAAATTAAAATGAGATTAATGCCTCACAGCCAATAACAAGGAAATTACCAAAATATTAAATGTTTTTCTATTCTGCAGTAAAAACAGTGCAGATTTTCTATTCTGCCAAAAAAACGTGGAATTTCCATTGCAATCTATCAAAAATGAATTGTGGGCAGTGAACAGTTAATTTTTGCAAAACATAGTCATTGTTGTCGTGCACTTATTTCACATTTCATTGTTGCACCCTTTCAATTAGCGAACAAAAGTATCGCAATTGATTTACGGGAGTTTTATAGGAAAATATGGACTCAAAAGCACAAGAAAAGTTTAAGTCTAAGAATCGGCATTTTGCAGAAAATGTATGTTATTCAAAATGTTTGCAGATTTGTGACTAAAGCAAATGTCAGTTGATCTATCTTCGGCGTTGCAGCAGCACACAAGTTCATGGATTTATGCACTCCCTTCATCCGTTAAGGTGAGTTTCACTGTATGAACGTCTGCGCACAAAACTTTCAAAATTTGAAGCTCTGATTTTCAACCAAATAATCCGATATTTCTAGGGCTTGCAATATTGCTTTCAGCAGTGGATCATTGCAAATAACCTGCAGCTTTTCCAAAATACATCCTTCAAATACAATTGCATTCCTTTCTTGCTAAAGTCGTTCATTCTGAGTGAGCATTGCTCAGAAAACCTTGAAACGCTATATGAATAGGGAGAACGTAGGTGTAATGCAGCCCAAAATTTAATTACGTTTTCCTGGGACATGCAACATCCGCTGATTCGGGACAAAGTTATTCTCGAATTCCTTACGTCATTTTTCACCAGTTTCACAACAACATCTTATCTGCGCAGCGAAACATACCTTATACACCAAATTTATACACTGTACCCCAGAAAAGGAGATGTCTTTGATGGGAATGTTTGTTTGTGCGTAGAAAACGTCATGCGCGTTTTTGATGCATTTTTCTTCATATCAAGTGATTGTGTGGGACGACTCTTTGCATATAAAGTATCACCGGTCATATTTGGCCAAACACATTTTGCACTCAAAATCACTTTGAATTGATAAGGTACAAAAGTGCAAAAATTCTGTTACATATCAGGTAACCCTGGGTAGTACACTACCACAAATTTCTATACACAAATTCCAGGGACATTTTTGCAAAATACCTGGCATCATCCCATTTCTCTCTGCAAATCAGGATAAGTCATGGAAAGACAGGTTTGAAATATTTTTCTAAGCATATGAAATTAACAAAAAAAGTCCCATGATGGTGGACAGCAGAGGTTTCTTGAGCAGGGTATTGAGAGATTAAAGTGGATAGGACAATACACCTTCGTTATGAAAATTGCTAAAGTTAAAAAAAAATCACAAATCCAGACTGCATAAATCCAAAATAACGCATGATTAATTTTAGGCTACCATAACTGAAGCTCAACAGCACATGGTAACCAAAAGAGCAAACTTATTTGTAACGATTTGCTTTCTCACCGGGACATTGAGTCACAATGCACGTTTCTGTGTCTTCATTCAAGCCAGAGCAACCCGGTCCATTTGTGCATGATCTTGTTCTTCTTCTTGCACCGCTTCCACAAGTCTTAGAACATCTGCTCCATGTTCTCCATGGTTGCCATTCTGATAACAGCAAAACTAAATGAAAACTACCCTCTGTGAAAATTGCTTTGTGTTGTAGTTGTTCGTCAGGTTTTGTTTGCGAAACATCGATTTGAAATTCCGTCTTTCCAACAACCTTGCAGATATGGAAAACCTCGCCCGAAACTATTTCCATGCCTATGTGATTTATTCAGACAAGTCTCTTCACGCAGAACACCAAGCAACAGCCTTGTTGGCATATCAACTCAAAAAAGATCAATGCTTAACAGGCACGAACAAGGAAATTACGAAAATGCTAATTGTTTTTGTATTTACAAAAAACACAGTGTATGATTGTCTATTCGGAAAAAAACGCGTGGTATTTCCATCGCAATGTACTTAAAACGCCTCATGGACATTGAACAATTCATTTATACCAACCATAACCATTGTTGTCGTGCACCTATTTTACATTTAATTGTTGTACTGTTTCAAAGAGCGAACAGAAATAACGTGATTGACTTGCCGGAATTTTATCTGAGAATAAGGATGCAATAAGCGCCAGAAAAGTTCAAATCTATTCATCAACATTTTTGCAGAAAATATATGTCATTCAAAATCATTTATGCACTCCCTTCATCCGTCATGGTGACTTTCACAATTTGCAAATCTGCGCACACAACTTTCAAAATTTGAAGTTGTGATTTTCAATTAAATATTCCGATATTTGAAAGGCTTGAATTATTGCTTTCAGCAGTGGCTCATTGCAAATATTCTGCAGCCTCTCCAAAATACATGTTTCAAATCCAATGGTGTTTCTTTCTTGCTAAAGTTTTTCATTCTGAAGTAGCCTTGCTGAGGAAACCCTTAAAACGCTATATGAAGCGGGAGTGCATGGGTGTAATGCAACCCAAAATTTGATTTCGTTTTCTTGGGACAAGTAACATCGCTTGTTTCCGTACCAAATATTTTAAGTTCACGACATTCATTTTAACCAAGTTCACAACAAAATCGTATCTACGCAGCGAAACATACATCATACGCATAATTTATGCACTGCACCTCAAAAAAGGGAAGTTTTTCAGGAGAATTTTTGAATTTTTCTACAAAACTTCATGCGATTTTTTATTCGTTTTTCTTCATATCAAGTGATGGTGTAGGACCACTCTTTGCATATAATTTTTCAGTGGTCATATTTGGCCAAACACGTTTTGGACTTAAAATCACTTTGAATTGATAAGGTGTTAAGGAGCAAAAAAGCTGTTACATATCAGGAAACCATTGGCAGTATACTATCACAATTTTCTATAAAGAAACTTTCAGAGACATTTTTGCAAAATACCTGTCGCCATACCATTTGTCTCTCAAAATAAGGAAAACTCATGGAAACACAGGTTTGAAATATTTCTCTAAGTACATCAATGTAACTATCAAAAGGTCCCATAGTGGTGGACCACATAGGTTTCCTGAGCAGGTTATTGAGAGATTGAAGTGGTTAAGAAAACAAACGTTCCCTCAGAAAATCGTTGAAGCTAAAAAAATCATTATGCCAGTCAGCATAAATCCAAAATAGAGCATGATTAATTTTGTCGCTTCTACAATTGAGGTCCAACAGTACACGGTATTCGAAAGAGTAAATATATTTGTAGCGATTTGCTTTCTCACCGGGACATTGAGTCACAATGCACGTTTCTGTGTCTTCATTCAGGCCAGAGCAACCCGGTCCATTTGTGCATGATCTTGTTCTTCTTCTTCCACCGCTTCCACAAGTCTTAGAACATCTGCTCCATGTTCTCCATGGTTGCCATTCTGATAACAGGAAAACTCAAAGAAAACACCGTACTGTGGAAATTGCTTTGTGCTGTGGTTGTTCGTCAGGTTTTGTGGGCGAAACATTGATTTGGAATTTCGTTTTTCCAACAAAATTGTTGATATGGAAACACACGGACGAAAATTTATCTATGTGTTTGTGATTGATTCAGAGACATCGCTTGTCGCAATGCACCAGGCAATGGCCTAGTTGACATATCAACTCAAAAAAGATTAATGCTTGACAGCCAAGAACAAGGAAATTGCCAAAACAATAACTGTTTAACTATATCGAAAAAGACAGTGCATGATTTCCTATTGTGGAAAAAAGTGTGGTAAATCCATTCCAATGTACTCAAAACGCTGTGTGGGCATTGGACAGCTTATTCTTGCAAACCACGACCATTGTTGTCGTGCAACGTTTTGCATTTCACTGTTGTACTGTTTCAAATAGCGAGCAGAAATAACGTGATTGACTTGCGGGAAATTTATCTGAATATATGTATCCAAAGAGCGTAAGAAAAGTTTAAATCTACGCATCGACATTTTGCAGAAAACATGTGTTGTTCAAAATCATTGCAGATTTGTGACTAAACCAAAAGTCAGCTGACCTTTCGTCGGCGTTGCAGTAACACACAAGTTTATGGATTTATGCACTCCCTTCATCCGTTAAGGTGAGTTTCACAAATTGCAAAACTGCGCACACAACTTTCAAAATTTGTAGCTCTGATTTTCAATTAAGTATTACGATATTTGAAGGGCATGCATTATTGCTTTCAGCAGTGGTTCATTGCAAATATCCTGCAGTCTTTCCAAAACACATCTTCGAAATGCAATTGCATTCCTTTCTTGCTAAAGTTGTTCATTCTGAATTAGCCTTGCTCAGGAAACCTTAAAACGCTATATGAGACGGGTAATCACCGGTGTAATGCAACCCAAATGTGATTACGTTTTCGTGGGACATGTGACATCCGTTTTTTCCGGACCAAGATATTTTTAATTTCCCACGTCCATTTCTAACAAAATTCATAACAAAATCGTATCAGCGCAGTGCAACATACATATTACGAGAATTTATACACTGTACCCCGAAAAAGGGGATGTTTTTGAGATTAATTTTTGTTTGTGCGTAGAAAACGTCATGAGAGTTTTTGATTCGTTTTTTCTTCATACCAAGTGATGGTGTAAGACAACTCTTTCCATAGAATGTTTCAGCGGTCATATTTGGCCAAACACATTTTGCATTAAAAATCACTTTGAATTGATAAGGCATTAAGGTGCAAAATTATGTTATATATCAGGTGACCCTGGGTAGTATACTATCACAATTCTCTACATAGACATTTTCAGGGACAATTTGCAAAATACCTGTCGCCATACCATTTGTCTCTCAGAATAAGGAAAACTCATGGAAACACAGGTTTGTAATGTTTTTCTAAACACATGAAAGTGACAATAAAAGAAGTCCCATGTTGGTGGAAAACATAGGTTTCCTGTTCAGGGTGTTGAGAGATTGAAGTGGATTGGAAAATATACTTTCCCTATGAAAATAGCAAGAGATCAAAAAATCGTGAATCCAGACTGCATAAATCCAAATAATCGTGTAATTAATTTTTTGGCAAGCATGAATGTAGTTCAACAGTACATGATATTCGAAAGAGTAAATATATTTGTAGAGATTTGCTTTCTCACCGGGACATTGCGTCACAATGCACGTTTCTGTGTCTTCATTGAAGCCAGAGCAACCCAGTCCATTTGTGCATGATCTTGTTCTTCTTCTTGTACCGCTTCCACAAGTCTTGGAACATCTGCTCCATGTTCTCCATGATTGCCATTCTGATAACGGAAAAATTCAAAGAAAACAACCTTTTGTGAAAATTGCTTTGTGTTGTAGTTGTTCGTCAGGTTCAGTTTGCGAAATATTGATTTGCAATTCCGTTTTTCAAACAAAATTGTTGTTTAGGAACGGAACAGGACTTTTCGGTTTGGCCAATTTGGGCTGGCCATCTGGGTCTGAGCCGGTTCGGTATGAGCAATTTTGGTTTGTCGTTTCGGTCTGGAGAGATTTCCGTCACGACATTTCGGCAAATAAGCAACTGATTTCATTTGTTGATTTCAATAATTATGCAGGCAGGCGAAATGTCATGGTATCTGGAGTTATGCCAAACCTCTCATTGGGAGTCACGATTGCGATTAATATGAATTTTAATTAAGAGACTGAAGAATTTGTATTTAAGAGAAAATTTCGATAATGATTTAAATTGCTTGCTGATGACAACGAAAATGTCATGCACGTGCTGATTAACTGTTGGATCTTGGATCATCTTTGTAGTTTTCTTAAATAAAACCTTAATTTGATTTAAGTACGTTTGCATTAAAAAGTGAACACATAAGATTTCTGCAAGATTTCAAAGTCGGACCGAAATATCTCGAGACCGGAACGACCTACTAGACTGAAAAATTCCGGGACCGAAACGGCTCAGACGGAGTCGCCCAGAGTGAAACGGCCAGAGTGAAAAGTCGCGTAACCGATAAGGAAACCTCCGCCGAAAATTTTCCATGACTTTTTGATTCATTCAGAGACGTTGCTTGATGCAGTACACCAGGCAATAGCCTAATTAGCGTATAAACTCAAGCAAGTCTAATGCTTGACAGGGAAGAACAAGGAAATAACCAAAACAATAATTGTTTTTCTATTTCGAAAGAAACAGTGCAGATTTTCTATTCTGCAAAAATAACGTGTTGTATTTCCATTGCAATGCATAAAAAATGTGTTAAGAGCAGAAAACAGCTTATTCTTGCAACCATGACCATTGTTGTGGTGCACCTTTTTTACCTTTCACTGTTGTACTGTTTCAAATAGCGAACAGAAATAACGTAATTGATTTCCCGGCATTCAATCTGAAAATATGAATCTCAAAAGCACAAAAAAAAGTTTAAATCTGAGCATCGGCATTTTGCAGATATTATATTTTATTCAAAATCATTGCAAATTTGTGACTAAAACAAAGTCAGTTGACCTTTCATCGGCGTAGCAGTAACACACAAGTTTGAGATTTATGCACTCCCTTCATCCCTTAAGGTGAGTTGCACAGTATGTACAGCAAGTCTGCGCACACAACTTTCAAACTTTGTAGCTGTGATTTTAAATTGAATATTCCGATATTTCAAGGGCCTGCATTATTGTTTTCAGCAGTGGCTCATTGCAAATGTCCGTCAGGCTTTCCAAAATATATGTTCCAAATGCAGTGGTATTTCCTTGCTAAAGTTGTTCATTCTGATTTAGCCTTGCTGAGGAAACCCTAACGCTATATGAGACGGGAAATCATGGCTGAAATGCAACCCAAAATTCGATTACATTTTCCAGCAAAATGTGACATCCTTTGTTTTTGGACCAAGCTATTTTTGAGTTCCCGACGCCCATTTATAACGAATTTCACAACAAAATCGTATCAGCGCAGCGAAACATACAAAATACGCAAATCTATGCACTGTGGCCCAAGAAAGAGTATGTTCTGGGAAGAATTTTTGTTTTTGCGTGGAAAACGTCATGCGAGTTATTAATCATTTTCCTTCATTTCAAGTGATGGTGTAGGACGACTCCTTGCACATAAGGTTACAGTGCTCATATTTGACCAAACATATTTTGCACTTAAAATCACTTTGGATTGATAAGGTATTAAGGTGCCAAAAAATCTGTTACATATCAGGTAACCCTTGGTAGTGTCTTACCACAATTTTCTATATAGAAATTTCAAGGGACATATTTGCAAAATACCTGGCATCATCCCAGTTGTCTCTGAAAATCGGGATAAGTCATGGAAACACATGTTGGAAATATTTTTCGAAGTACAGCATATGAAATCAACAAAAAAAATGAAATCTCATGGTGGTGGACCACGTAGGTTTCCTGATTATGCACTAGAAAATTGAAGTTGATTAAAAAATATACCTTCATTATGAAAATTGCTAGAGCTAAAAACATCATATATCCAGACTGCATCAATCCAAAAAATCGTGTGATCAATTTTTTGGCTACTGCTATTGAAGCTCAACACTACATGATATTCGAAAGAGAAAATATATTTGTAGCGATTTGCTTTCTCACCGGGACATTGAGTCAAAATGCACGTTTCTGTGTCTTCATTCAGGCCAATGCAACCCGGTCCATTTGTGCATGATCTTGTTCTTCTTTTTGAACCGTTTCCGCAAGTATTAGAACATCTGCTCCATGCTCTCCATGGTTGCCATTCTGATAACGGCAAAACTAATTGAAAAGAACCTTTTGTAAAAATTGCTTTGTTTTGTAGTTGTTCGTCAGGTTTTGTTTGCGAAACATTGATTTGCAATTTCATTTTTCCAACACAATTGTTGTTTAGGAACGGAACAGGACTTTTTCGTTCTGTCCGATTTGCGCTGGCCGTTTCGGTCTGAGCCGTTTCTGTATTAGCCATTTCGGTATGAGCCATTTCGGTATTAACTGTTTCGGTCTGAGCCCCTTTGGTCTCGTCGTTTTCGGTCTGGTCGTTTCGATCTAGGAACGTTTCTATCACGACACTTCGGTAAATAAGCAACTGATTGCATTTGTTTATATAAATGATTATGCGGGTAGGCGAAATGTCACGCTATCTGGTGTTATACCAGCGGCCTTAAGGGACATCATGATTGCGATTAAATATGAATTGTAATCATGAGTTTGAAGTATTTGCATTTAAGAGAAGATGTCGATAATGATTTATTTTATCTTTTTACTTGTTTAGGAGCAGACATGAAGTCCACAGTATGAACACAGACACTGCAGAACACAGGTCGATAAAAACAGGTAAAACAGAACTTGGTACAAGGCATTGAAGCAGGTGGAATCAAAGGGTTACAGACACTTTTTGCAACTGCATTGAAGACAGAACCATAGGTTTACAGACACATTCTTAACAATGAAGTTAGCTAACACGTAACACTTACTGCAACACCACTGCGGCGTTTGGTGGCAATTCCTAATTTGGTCGAGTCTAGCCAAAATGCGAAAGCATTGTGGCATGGCAGGCCATTAATCAAAGGGATACTGCAAATTTCGATCATTCATTCACAGAGTAAAATGCGATTATATTGTTCAAAGAATAGGTACGAGTACAAACAATCTGACTGCATCAAAGCACGTAACCATACGTTGATAGATTTTCTGCATCTTTCGAGAAACAGGTACGTCTATTTTCGTAACAGAGCTACAAAGGTAGGAATGTTACATCGAACCTGGTGGCTTCTAACACTCGCTCACCAGGGCAGGTTGCATAGAGCTCTGAATCCAAAATTATATGCCACACGCAAACTCTGCATGAATGACTTCCTGAAATTACACCATAATTGTGATGCATACATGGGCGTACAAAAGGAACGATAAAGTACATTTTTGACTGCATTTGTACATCGGGAAAAGGAGGATCGCAACTTATTTGCTGTACAATATTGATATCGCAGTTGTCTCTGAATGTCTTTGTCATCTGAGAGTTCAGTATCCAATACAATCCCCAGATATTTGTGTTGGTCAACGGATTTTACGTATTGACAACCCAATTTCAATAATGGAGTGTCTGTGCTTTTGGCACTCTTAGCCTTATACGTCATACATACAGTTTTGTTGCAGTTGAAAATAATCCCATGCGATTCTGCATACGCCTGGCACACATCTATTGTTCTTTGCAATCAGCGCACACTTGGACAAAACACACAAATATCATCAGCAAACATCAAGTGATTTAATAAGACTTCACCAATATAACACCCTTCTTTAATGTTTTTTAGTTCATTGGACAAATCATCTAAATAAACAGCAAACAAGTATGGACTCACTGCTCCCCTGTGTTCAACCCCATTTGAAACATGAAACAGTTCAGAAAAATGCTTGCACCATTTTATTTGCATCGTTTGTTCCTTGTACCATTGTTTAAGTAGGCGCACAAAACACATTCGCACCATTCTTTGAATTAGTTTCTCAAATAATTTCATGCGTTGTTCTCGATCGAATGCTTTCTAGGCATCTAAAAACACAGCATGCGCAAATGAACCATGGTTACAAAGTATGAAGAAGTTTGCTTCAACAAAAATTTGCATTGATCAGTACTATCACCAGTCTTAAAACCAAACTGATTGTCTGTGTCACCAAGGAAAAGAGAAATGCTAGATTGAATTTGCTTGCTGATGATAACGAAAATGATATGAACATGCTGATTAATTGTTGAATCTTGGATCATGTGTTTAGTTTTCTACAAAAAAACTCAATTTGCGCAAGAAATCATGCAAATTTGTGACTAAAACAAAGATCAGTCGACCTGTCGTCGGCGTAGCAGTCACACACAAGTTATGGATTTATGCACTCCCTTCGTCAGTCAAGGTGAGTTTCACTGTATGTACAGCAAGTCTCCGAACACAGCTTTTAAAATTGGTAGCTGTAGTTTTCAATCAAATTTTCCGATATATCATGGGCATGCATTATTGCTTTCAGCAGTGGCTCATTGCAAACATCATACAGGCTTTCCCGAAATATATCTTTCAAATGCAGTAGTACTTCCTTCTTGCAAAAGTTGTTCATTATGAATTAGCCTTGCTGAGGAAAACCCTTAAAACGCTATATGAGACTGGAAATCATGGGTGTAATGCAACCCAAATTTGAGTAAATTTTCCAGGGCATATGACATCCGTTGTTTCCGGACAAAGCCATTTTTGAGTTCCCGACGTCCATTTTTAACCAATTTCAAATCAAAATCTATCTAGTTAGAAAAACATACATAATACCCAAAATGTATTCACTGCATCCCAGAAAAGGGGGTGTTTTTAAGGAGAATTTTGTTTGTGCGTAGAAAACGTCATGCGCACTATGATCGTTTTTTCTTCAATTCAACTGATGGTGTAGGACGACTCTTTCCATATTAGGTTTCAGTGGTCATATTTGGCCAAACACATTTTGCACTTAAAATCTCTTTGGATTGATAAGGTATTAAGGTACAAAAATCTGTTGTATGTCACGGATCCATTGGTAGTATACCACCAAAATTTGCTATATAGAAATTTTCAGGGACACATTTGCAAAATACCTGCCATCATACCATTTGTCTCTGAAAATCAGGAGAATTCATGGAAACACAGGTTTGCAATATTTTTCTAAGTATATGAAATTCACAATAGAAGGAAATCCCGTGGTGGTGGACCACATAAGTTTCTTGAGAAGGGCATTGAAAATTCAAGTCGGTAGGAAAATATACCTTCATTATGAAAATCGCTAGAGCTAAAAAAATCATACATTTAGACATAATATCAAAAAATCGTGTAATTAATTTTGGCTACTGTTATTGAAGCTCAACACTACATGGTATTCGAAAGAGGAAACATATTTGCAGCAATTTGCTTTCTCACCGGGACATTTAGTCACAATGCACGTTTCTGTGTCTTCATTCAAGCCAATGCAACCCGGTCCATTTGTGCATGATCTTGTTCTTCTTGTTGTTCCGTTTCCGCAAGTATTAGAACATCTGCTCCATGTTCTCCATGGTTGCCATTCTGACAACAGCAAAACTCAAAGAAAACAACATACTGTGAAAATTGCTTTGTGTTGTAGTTGTTCTTCGAATTTGGTTTTCGAAACATTGATTTGAAATTTCGTTTTTCTAACACAATTGCTGATATGGAACGGAAGAGGACTTTTCGTTCTGTCCGATTTGGGCTGGCTGTTTCGGTATGAGCCATTTCGGTATTAGCCGTTTCGGGCTGAGCCCTTTTGGTCTGGTCCTTTTCGGTCTGGGCGTTTCGGTCTAGGGACGTTTCTGTCACGACATTTCTGTAAATAAGCAATTGATTAAATTTGTTTATGTAAATAATTATGCAGGCAGGAGAAATGTCACGCTATCTGGTGTTATACGAACGCCCTAATTGGGAGTCATCATTGCGATTAAATATGAATTGCAATTATGATTTTGAAGTATTGCATTTAAGAGAAAATATCGATAACGATTCAAATTGTTTGCTGATGAGAACGAAAATGTCATGTACACGCTGATTGACTGTTGGATCTTGGATCGTCTTTGTAGTTTTCTTGAAAAAAACTTAATTTGATTTAAGTACGTTTGCATCAAAAAGAGAACACATCAGATTTCTGCATGATTTCATAGCCTGACTGAAATATCTCGAGACCAGAACGACCAAGACTGAAAAATTCCGGGACCGACACGGATCAGACCGAATTGGCTCCGACCGAATCGGCCAGAGTGAAACGGCCAGACTGAACATCGCGTAACCGATAAGGAAAACCTCTGTCGAAAATATTTCCATGTCTTTTTGATTTATTCAGAGACATTGCTTGATGCAGTACACCACGCAATAGCCTAGTAAGCACATCAGAATAAATGCGATTAATGCTTGACAGGGAAGAACAAGGAAATTACTAAAACATTGATTGCTTTTCTATTTCGAAAAAAAATGTGCAGATTTTTTATTCTGCAAGAAAACGTGTGGTATTTCCATTGCGATCTGTCAAAAATGCGTTGTGGGCCGGACACAGCTTATTCTTGCAAACCATGACCATTGTTGTCGTGCAACGTTTTACATTTCACTGTTGTACTTTTTCAAATAGCGAACAGAAATAACGTAATTGATTTACCGGAATTTTATCTGAAAACATGAATATCAAACGCACAAGAAAAGTTTAAATCTGCCCATCGCCATTTTGCAGAAAATATATGTTATTCAAAATCATTGCGAATTTGTGACTAAAACAAAAGTCAGTTGACCTTTCATCGGCGTTGCAGTAACACACAAGTATATGAATTGATGCACTCCCTTTATCCGCTGAGGTGAGTTTCACACTATGTACAGTAAGTCTGCGCACACAACTTTCAAAATTTTTATCTGTGGATTTCAATTAAATTTTCCGATATTTCAAGGACATGCATTATTGCTTTTAGCAGTGGCTCATTGCACATATCGTGCAGGTTGTCCCGAAGTATATCTTTCAAATGCAATTGGATTTTCTTCTTGCCAAAGTTGTTCATTCAGATATAGCCTTGCTGAGGAAACCTTTTAAACGCTATATGAGACTGGAAATCATGGGTATAATGCAACCCAAAATATGATTACATTTCCCTGTAGCATGTGACATTTGCTATTTCCGGACCAAGCTATTTGGGACTTCCCGACGTCCATTTTTAACCAATTTCAAAGCAAAATCGTATCAGCGCAGTGAAACTTGCATAATACGCAAAATTTTTGCACTGCACCCCACAGAAGGGGATGTTTTTGAGATTAATTTTTGTTTGTGCGTAGAAAACGTCATGCGCGCTTTGGTCAGTTTTACTTCATTTCAAGTGATGGTGTAGAACGACTCTTTCCATATTAGGTTTCAGTGGGCACATTTGGCCAAACACATTTTGCACTTAAAATCACTTTGGATTGATAAGGTGTTAAGGTGCCAATATCACGCATCCTTTGGGAGGATACTACCACAATTTGATATTTAGAAGTTTTCAGGGACATATTTGCAAAATACCTGCCATCACAACAATTGTCTCTGAAAATCAGGAAAAGTCATGGAAACAAAGGTTTGCAATATATTTCTAAATATATGAAAGTAACAAAAATAGAAATCCCATCGTGGTGGCCCACATAGGTTTCCTGCATAGGTCATTGAAAATTGAAGTTGATTGGAAAATATACCTTCATCATGAAAATTGCTACAACTACAAATATCATAATTCCAGACTGCATAACACCAAAAAAGTGTACTTAATTTTTTGGCTACTATTATTCAAGTTCAACCCTACAGTACATGGTATTCGAAAGAGTAAACATATTTGTAGCGATTTGCTTTCTCACCGGGGCACTGAGTCAAAATGCACGTTTCTGTGTCTTCATTCAGGCCCGAGCAACCCGGTCCATTTGTGCATGATCTTGTTCTTCTTTTTGTACCGTTTCCGCAAGTATCAGAACATCTGCTCCATGTTCTCCATGGTTGCCATTCTGTTAACGGCAAAATTCAAAGAAATCTACGTACTGCGCAAATTGTGTTGTAGTTATTCGTCGGGTTTTGTTTTCGAAACACTGATTTGAAATATCGTTTTTCTAACAAATTTGTTGACGTTGAACGCAACAGGACTTTTCGGTCTGGCCGATTTGGGCCGTTTCGGTATGAGCCATTTCGTTATGAGCCGCTTCGGTGTGAGCCACTTTGGTCTGGTCCTTTACGGGCTGGCCGTTTCGGTCTAGTAACGTTTCTGTCACGACATTTCTGCAAATAAGCAACTGATTACATTTGTTTATATAAATGATTATGCAGGCAGGCGAAATGTCATGCTATCTGGTGTTATGCCAATGCCCTAATTGGGAGTCATGATTGCGATTAAGTATGAACTGCAATAATGATTTTGAAGTATTGCATTTAAGAAACAATGGATCTCAAACGCAATAGAAAAATTTTAATCTACGCATCGGCATTTTGCAGATATTATATGTTAAATAAAATCATTGCAAATCGGTGACTGAAATAAAAGTTAGTTGACCTTTCATCGGCGTAGCAGTAACACACAAGTTTATGGATTTGTGCATTCCCTTCATCAGTTGAGGTGAGTTTCACAGCATGTACAGCAAGTCTGCGCACACAACTTTCAAAATTTGCAGCTGTGGTTTTCAATCAAATATTGCGATCTTTCAAGTGTATGCATTATTTCTTTTAGCAGTGGCTCATTGCAAATGTCCTTCAGGCTTTCCAAAATGTATGTTCAAAATGCAGTGGTATTTCCCTCTAGCTAAAGTTGTTCATTCTGATTTAGCCTTGCTGAGGAAACCCTTAAAACGCTAAGTAAGACGGGAAATCATGGATGTAATGCAACCCAAAATTTGATTACATTTTCCTCGGACATGTGACATCCGTTGTTTCCGGACCAAACTATTTTTGTGTTCCCGACGTCCATTTTTAACCAATTTCACAACAAAATGGTATCAGCGCAGCGAAACATACATTATACGCACAATTATCTAAAAAAAGAGAAAGAAAGAAAAAAATGAAAACAACGTACTGCGATAAGTACAATTATTCAAAAAAAGAGAAATCCCATGGTAGCGGACCACATTGCTTTCCTGAGCAGGGCATTCAAAGATTGAAGTCGATTGGAAATTACACGTTCTCTATGAAAATTGCTCGAGCTACAAAAATGATAAATCCTGACTGCATAAATCCAAAATATCGTGTAATTAATTTTTTGGCTACTGTTATTGAAGCTCCACACTACATGGTATTAGAAAGAGTAAATATATTTGTAGCAATTTGCTTTTATCACTGGGGCAGTTTGTTGCAGTGCACGTTTCTGTGTCTTCATTCAGGCCAGAACAACCCCGTCCATTTGTGCATGATCTTGTTCTTCTTCCTATTCCGTTTCCACAAGTCTTAGAACATCTGCTCCATGTTCTCCATGGTTGCCATTCTGATAACAGCAAAACTCAAAGAAAACAACATACTGTGAAAATTGCTTTGTGTTTGCGTTGCTCGTCAGGTTTTGTTTGCGAAATATCGACATGAAATTTCGTTTTTTCCTAGAAAATTGTTTATAAGGACACCTCTGCCGAACATATTTCCGAGTCGTTTTGATATTTACAGATACGTTGCTTGATTCAGTGCACCAGGCAATAGTCCAGTTTGCATATCAGCGCAAACAAAGTTAATGCTTGACACGCAAGAGTAAGAGAATTACCAAAACATTGATTCCTTTCCTGTTCCGCAAAAAAAATAATGCAGATTTTCTATTCTTCCGAACACGCGTGGTATTTCCATAATGTTTGAAAACAAATCCATGGTTGGCATTCTGATTAAGGCATAATGCAAAAAAAAGATCCTGATGTGACTGAACGATTTTTTTCAACCGTAGTATGAATTGAAAGTGCTACAGCAACTTATGACATTGCCTAACGTTGCAAAACGTGGAGCAGATCAGAAAAAGGTACCACAAAATTTCTGATTTTGAAGAAAGGCCGATAAATTGCATCAATAGATTTTGTGATGAATTTCCAATGGCACCTGGGCAGGGACTGAAACGACACTCCTCAATTTCTGTAGATGATCCTAAGCATCCTGTTCCATTGGAACAAATTCGTGATCTTCGTCGAGTTCCACTTCCGCAAGTCACCGAACAACGTTGCCAGGATTGCCAGGTTGACCACAGAGGAGTAACTGAAACCAACATGCTGCAGTTTGTAGACGTGGCATGATCAGTGTTTTGAAATAATAAAAATCATATATTAGGCCTATTTACCCTAATGCAAAATCCCTCGCCTCATGCATTTCATGTTTATTGCAGGCGTACGTGTTGATATTTCAATTTTTTCCAAAAACCTGGCCGGAGCAGCTAGTATTTGGAGTACATTCAAGTAACAATATTTAAGACAAGCGTTGCTATTTCTTAAAAAAATCTTCCTTCAAATGTGGTCAGTGCGGCCGCAGTATGACGCCACCAACACTACAGGGTTCTGTCTTCGGAGATGAGTCTAACACAAGCCGAGCATTCTGGGATTTGAAGTTTTAGTGGTACATGCGCTACCGGCGAGCCAGTTCAAGTAATCATTGCGTAGACTTAACTATTGCATCGATGGCTAAATGTAATTGCACTGCGGGCCAAATGTGGACATAGCGCCACAGTTTTACGCCTATGTTTTTAGTGTTCCAACAAGCATCTTGCGTTGTGGTTCTCAACTATTGCTTTCAGGACGTCTACACTGAGGTAAAATATATATCCTGTTAAAATATGCAATGATTGATTTTTCTGCGTCAGTTTTTAGGACACTAATTTCACAACTGTCGATTAATGAGCAACTTCAGCAGGTGCAGTGTGAAACAGCAATATAAATAAAAGTGACTCCGAAATCGCGTTGACAAAACATGAACGTGTACGTATTGTGCAAAATCATCGACCGATTCTCAGGGACAACGTTTTCGAACTCCTGCGGAAATAATAATGGACAGAAAATTGTAATTAACTCCTGGATCTGTGAAATATCATTACGAAAAATGTATTCATGTCATAGATTTTTGAAACGTTTTCCAATTTACAACCAATAAAAAAGTACTTGCATCGATTCGAATGTCTTGCGCTGAGAACCAACTGCTTTTATATTAATAATTTATTTTCAGATTTTTAAGTCATCATTTGTCTATGCAACTTCGTTCGCATTTTAGTTACGAAGATTGTGCCATCGGAATATCAAATTGCTACTGGTGCAGGCAGATGGCATTCCAGGCTCTGGCCTCTCGTCGTTTGCCGGAAAACAAAACAAATAAACAAAATTAAACAAACAACGATTGGATTTTACCACCAAAAGCGTACATTTGATTGAATACGAAATGAAAAATATCGTTGCATTACTAGAAAAAGACGCAGTTTTTAATTTTACCAATCTCGACGATGCTTCTGCGGAAATTTCAACGAGTGTTTACATTTTTTTGGATGTTTACATGAAAATCTGAACACTGTTTTTATTTTGGATTACACTGGTCTCCAAAAGTTTCCTCCGATATTTCAAAGCAGTTGTAATGTTTTTGCAAGTTTGACTTACTGCTATCTATAAAATATGTTTAATTTGAATGTGTTGAAAATTGCTTTGTGTTGTAATTGTTCGTCAGGTTTTGTTTGCGAAACATTGATTTGAAATTTCGTTTTTCCAACAAAATTGCAGAAATGGAAAACCTCGGCGGAATATGTTTCCAGGTTTTTTTATTTATTCAGAGAATTCGCTTGATGCAGCAAACCAAGCAATGTCCTAATGGAAAATAAGCTAAAATAAGAATTATGCTTGAACGGCAAGAATAAGGGATTACTTTGTTTTTCTTTTCGGCAAAAAAAATCGTATGAGTTTCTATTCTGCAAACAATCAGTGTGTGAGTTTCATTGCAAAGTGTCAAAAATGCGTTGTTGGCAGCAAACCATTTATTTTTGCAAACCATAGCCATTGTTGTCGTGCACCTTTTGTATATTTAACTGCTGTACTTTGTCAAAATAGCAAACAGACCTAGCGTATTTGACATATTGATTTCCGGAATATCCATTTAGGATAATGGATCTCAAAATGCGCAATAAAGGTTTAAATCTACGCATCTCCTTTTTGCAGAAATACATGTTGTTCAAGATCATTGCAAATTTGTGACTTACACAAAAGTCACTTGACTTGTCGTTGGCGTTGCAGTAACACACACGTTTATGGATTTATGCACTCCCTAAACCTTTTGAAGTGGACTTCATAACAGCGTAAGTCTGAGCGCAGACTTTGCAAATTTTGTTGCTCTGGTTTTCAATTAAATCTTCCGCCTTTGGTTCAATTTTCCCAGAATGGAAGCACTCCGGGTTTCCGCTGTTCGTCGCACGTGATACCTGGCTGGCAAATGTAGGTCCTCCACATGCGGATTACTGATGGGGGAGACTGTCGCGAATTTTTCGTCTGGGCCCTTGTTCGAAAAGCCCGAAAACGGGCCTTTATCGCGCGCGCGACGACAGATCGGCCATGGCTGTGATTATTTGTACGCATTGTTTGGCAGCAACCGCCCAAACTTCATTTGAAAAGCAAAGGTCATGTTTTGCGCTTTACCTGTTAATTAATGCAGCAGAGTGGACAAAAGTTTTGGTCCCTTTTGTCTTACAACTCCCAAAGAAGGAGCTTGATGTATCAAATGTTGTAAAACCAAAGTGGCTTTATGTCAAAATACTACGACGTTACACATCTGAAAGGGAACCATCCATTCACAATTCAACAGAGCCTTTACCAAAACATCAGATGCAAATGATTTATGATGTTTTAATGGTTCTCAAAAAAACCTGACTGCAAGTGTAGGAAAAACATTGTTTGAGAAAATTGCAAAACAATATAAATTATACAATCGTTGTTGAATTTTTGGCTTTGCTAGTTCATCATTTGTCAATCGAATATTTTACTTTAAGAAGAACATTACATCTTGCCATTGACTAGTGCGAGGTAAATAACTATAATGTAGGGGAAAAACAGTTTGCTATAATTTTCAAAACTCAACCAAAGAATACTGCAACTATTCGTGGTGGCTTCAATAGCCTAATCTTTCATTGTTTCACGCCGTTAATACATGTTTTCTCCATCGTGATAAGAAGCTCGTGGAATATCATTTGTATCGATGTGATTTGTGAACGTCCTCTGTAGATTTTTTCGTTCTTTTTCCTTAATGGTCACTTCAAAACTCTCTTTAGAATGGCAAAGAACTGGGTCACTTTACTGTATTGTACGTCGGATGCATTTACTGAGGTTTTTGCAAATTTAGAAGGAGATTCAAACACAGGCAGAGAACACACAACTACTTGTAGAAAGAAACACCGTTTTTTGTGCGCCGTTATGAATAGAAAAATGAAGCAAATCCGTTAATTTTACTGCTTCATTGCTTTTATTTAAACGAACATTTTATGAAAAAACAACGGAAATGCATTTAAAAACTTAAAAACACATGCTTGTTGCAAACCTGATTTATTAGCGATGTGCGAGTGTATCCATGGTAAAACTGTGAAAACGTTTGTATAGTAACCGGGAAAGTAGTGCTTAACTCCTTTATCGGTGTAATGTTTTCCGCAGAAATATCCCCAGCTCACAATTCCAATTTGAATCCAACAACCTTGTCTCGAAGACGAGTCATACATCTGATGAGAGCAGCAATTGTGACATGATTTACGAGAAAAAGCTCACAAGAAAAATATCCATTCCCAATGGAAATGGTCCAGCCCAGCAGAGGCGAGCGGATATTGATTTTTTAACTCTTGATCCATATACGATAAATTTTTTGAATATCCATATCCAATCCTTATCCGAGAATTTCTGAAAGTTAGTATCCGATATCCGATATCCATCCGTATCCGAATGCGACACTGGTTAAATACGAAACAAAGAGGCAGTGGTTATAGGTCCACCAGTGGACCTTCATTTTTGAAGACTTATTCATCCATCGCCTTCAACATGACACTAATCCACGTAAGTTTGCAGTAGGATGGACAACGCTTGGTAGAAACTTAGCAAACCTAAACCCAACACTTATTAAACCTAAACCACACATCTGATCACAAAAGTTTGGAAACTTTTGAAAAAAAAAAGTAAATAATAACCGGTACCATTAGTACGATGGACCTGGTCCAAAGGGAATTCCAGCTGTGCAAGTGGTCGTCGTTTGGGCACTCAGTACTGTTGACTGGGCTGATAGAGACTACTCTTTTTATGGGAAAATTTTTGATGTAAGCTACAGCACTTTTTCAATAAGTTTTGATAATCAGACACTGGTTTACAATTTGAGTTAGAGTTTTTGGTTATATGGCAAAGAAGATCCGCTAATCCAAGGATATCGTCCTCGCAATGTGACCAATTCCACCTGCATCAGCCAATTGCAAAAGAGCTCCAGCATTCAATCAATTGATAAAATAAAGAAAATATATTTTGTAACACTGAGAGTAGATCACAGTATAAAATAT
>JGI24022J15233_10000409_pt1 | contig 26435 bp, 11 predicted proteins | sample Ectturendosymbi2_FD_15233 | JGI IMG/M metagenome (IMG submission 15233)
GCTGCATTTCTGCATCACATTCACCTCCGTTCCGTCGATGACAGGATTGCTTCTGAGATGCTCAGCCTCAAACATGAATTTGAGAGCGTCGCAGCGAAAGCCGTCAACTCCATGATCCATCCAGAAAGCGAGGATATCCTGCAAGTTAAGTGCCCTTTTTTCAATTAAAAATTCCCTCAAACATATGTCTTTCCACCTCACAGCCAAGCTGCCTGTCAGTACTTTCTCACAGCGCTTCTTTTAAAAAGTTAAATATCTACTTTTGACTTAAAAATCTACGAAAATCATTTGTTGCTAAACCATCCATTGATGTTTGTTGCACGTGAAAAGGGAAATTCTCATGGCGTATGCTTTAGCTGCATTGTTGCAGATACTTTTGTAAATATTTCAAGCAAGGAATGCATTCTCGTTCTTTATGTTATGTGTGCACTGAAGAAAATAAATACTGTTTATATGGAGGACCGCCAAAACAGTTGCATGTTCCTCGCAAACTTTGTATGTTTTTAGATTAAAAAGCTCAAACTATGTGTTTTTTTATCCTCGACATGTATTGCGCACAAGTAAATTTTTTTCTGTTTCAGATGTTTTTTAGTACGAGGCTTCGTCACACAACGCTTTTTTTCCTAGCTTTTTTTACTCAGTCAAAGCTCCAACTTGGCAAATGCCTAGAGAGTAAACTACGTTCTTACTTTATGCTTTTCAGAGTTTGACAGTGGTTAAAGATTTTGTTTTGCGTATAAAATCTGCTCCCTTATTTTGTTGTAACTTTTGTTATCAAACCATATACAATGTCAATGTCAAGTGGAGCTCGCTTGCATGGAAAATAGGAATAAATTTTACAAAAACGTTACTAGGGAAAACAATCTTGCGACGTCAACCGAATGGACCGCATCTCCTCCATAGCATCATGACGACGCAGTATAACTGATTCCTGACCATTGATAATGTGTTTCATATTATTGTTATAGTGGGTTTTGCCTCTTTTGCGCAGCCTTTTGCTGCATCTCTTTCTAAGTGTTGTTTGATGATCTTGACTCCATACAATCTCATAGCGTTCTTTGATGGGAACTGTTATCGTGCTACTGTGTTGCGACATTCTAGACATAAGTTCTTTTTGTCTTACATGTAGCAGCAAGCTGCTTTCCCAAATATGTTAGCAAACTATGTTCTCATCGCATACCCTCAAACCACGAATAACGTTCCCACAGTGATCTCAACTAATTTGTTATGACACTCTTGTTTCGGAGACCTTGGCAAGCGTCAGAAATCTAGACATCTTAAAATCCTATTCTGCATTTAAATACTGCATAAGATAAGGTAACTCGTTTTCAACTGTTCGTGATAGCTCAGTTAAAAGCATTTGATCAAGCAGATACAACAAATTCCGCAAACAGCTCGTACTTATACAGCTGTGTTAGTTACACACAAGGCGCTCCAACAACAAGTTTTATTTCCAAGGAAAGCTTGCATCCTTACAACTTGGCAAATAACTCAATCGAGCATTTCTTATAATAAGGTTAAAAAGCACGCGGTTTTACATAAATGGTGGTCTTGAAATAGTGGTCACCAGCAAAAAGTCACTCGGTGCATTCGTTTGCACTTGTTTTTGAGAGAAATGTAAATTTTGACTTTGTTGTTTATTTATTAAAGTTAGCCAATAATTCAAGGAAGAAAACAGTAAGACAATTTCTTACTGAGGTTTATCAGCCACAGAAACGTTTTGCCAATACAAGATGCTTCAGAAAGACTTTTGGGGAAAAAATGAGTTGTACGTTTCTAGAGTGGAATGACACTAATGTTATGCCATTTGTGAAAGTTACTACACCACGTCTGCAAACGTTGATTTAGAGGTTACAAGCATTGTCTTAGAAATAATCAGAGACCCATGAAACCACCATTTGTTTTGTAATTACGTGCTTATCCTTGAGCTCATCAAAGCCAGGTTGTTCAGCAACAAATGTCTGATTTTATTTGTGCTGGCATTGGTAAAAAATAACTTTTTCAGCGTATTTACTAAGATCTGCCCAAAGTTTACCTCCAATTCTTGCAATACGTCTTTGTTCCTGAGGTTCAAATCTGGTTGTTCTTTGTAGAATGCGTGATAGTAAAACTGTTTCCGCTTTTCATTCCATTCCCAGGCTGAAGTTTCCACGTCGGAAAATACACTTTGCTGTAATTAGAGATCATACAATTGGTTAATGTTGCAAGTGCAACAACGCTTTGTGCTAGTTAAGTAAAGCGTTTTTGCCTACATCAAATGAAAGAAGACCCTCTTTTGCATAAATTGCAAAATGGGTATAACGAGAGAAGGTTTTTTTTAAGGAAAGTGTTAGGAACCCGGTATGGATCTGTAGGGACCCAATTTCTCTGATTCTAAGGACCCGATTTTCTCTGATTTTAGGGACCCGATGATAATTTTCCCTGATTCTAGGGACCCGATTTGAAATTCTAGGGACCCGAATCGGGTCCCTAAAACGCCTTAAAAAAAACTGAACTAGAGTAATGTTATGAACATCCAAAAAATCGAATTTACTTGCCTTACTTTTGGAACAACGCGCGAACTGCTTGTCTTTTCATTGGAGCAAATTAACTGACAAACTGCTTTTCTCTTTCACCACATTCTTCTACAGGTATAATCAATAGCATTATGCTACAGAGTTGAAAAATTCTTCAAATATTTTCATTATGTTAGGAGTACGCGAACCCCTCGACTGTATTCAACTTCGCACTAAAACAATTTCATCAGATCTGGCGTACTGTAAAACAGTGTTTAACAGAATGCATTTGCTTATGATGGTAAAAACAACTGCATCAGAATCATATTGAAAACCTTGTCCTGTTTGCGAGAAAACAAGCTGGATGAAACATTTCCTGAACAAGGCCAGGTTAATAACATTAAACTATTTTGCAACTTTACAACCGGTCTGGTGAAAACCACTTCCTTCAAATCAGGGGTGAGGAACCTACTTACTATCACGGGCCGCATGAATTGTGCGTTATCGCTGGCGGGCTGCAAAATCAATGGATGTTATCCTAAAATTCTACCTTTATGTAACTGTGGGAACGAGTGACTTCTCTTGACTTACTGTTTAAGTACCTGCTTATCATGGAGCTTCGTTTTGAGGGGATGTTGTACTCTAACTTGGGCAACGAAAATTCTGATGCGGGCCATATCAAATGTTCACGTGGGCCGCATTTGTCCCGCTGGCCGCAGGTTCCCCACCCCTGCTTTAAATGGTTGATCGGACGAGTACATATTTCAGAAAGAGAAATGTCAGAAATAATTATTCAAACGAAAGTATGTTACACATTTACATCATTTGTTTATGCATTGATGGTTCCAGTGCAACTAGACAAGACTTTTAAGTTAAGTAACCTACGTTTTTCATGGTGGAAATTTGCGAACTGAAATACCAACTGACCAAGTGCAGCTTTTAGTGTTTTCAACTGAAGGTTTTTGACATTGCTTAAAAATACATATTATTTTCTTTTTTTTATAAAAACGGTTAACGTGCAAATTCAGATATGAATTTATGCTCTAAATACTGCATTCGAGCATATTTAGCACAGATTAAAATATGCAGCAAAACACAAAAGATTTTTTTCACTATGTGGTCACTCCCTGAGAACTGCAACTTGATAACGTTGTTGCAGGCCCGTAGCCACAGGAGGCATTTGGGTCAGAACCCCTCAAATTTTGTTGTGCCCAGAAAATTTTTATTAAACATATAATTTGAAAAATATATTGCCCCCTAAAAATGAATTTTGCCCCTAAAACTTTACAACCTGGCTAATGACCTGCGTTGTTGACTTATTAACAAATAAATACTCTCTTCTTCTTGCGTGTGGAGGTTTCCCTCCGAGTTTGCATGCTTCATTCATTGCGGAAAGGCGCGCACAATCACAACACATGAATCACGGCATACGAGGTATGGTGAGGCGCTGGCATGTGAACACGATACAACAGCACGTAATTGCACAATGCGCAGTCGCAATTTTGGGCCACCGCAGCAGGCGGTAGCAGCATTGGCCCAATAAATATAAATACTGTGATAATATCGTATATTTATGAAGCAAAACGCACAGCAAAAAAGCGCGTATGTCTCTCTTACCCAGTTGTTTGGAATTCCGTTGCGCGTACCATCAGTGCTGTTAACCCACACGTAATAGTCTTTGTACTTTTCATAATCAAGATCGTCAGGATTTGAGCTGGCTAGGAACCATTTGTGCTTGTTGCTGGTATGGTTCGGTACGAAATCCATGACCAGTTTCATGTCTGCAGACGCAAACATGCGGTAAAAGCAAAATTAGCATAGGGAAGGGAAGTAAACTTGAGCAGTTGTTATAACATTTAGACCAGTTATGTCCAATCCAAATGACTTACTGAGCAAAAAAATATGCCTCGTAGTTAACCAGGACCGCACATTGAATGACATATTAATGAGGGCCGCACATTGAATAGTTTACTTTGATCTTAGCAAACTAAATTTAGCTTAAGTAATGTACTGAAAGCGTTAGAATTAACTGCAATGGTAGCAGACGTAATAAATGAACACTGAGGATCACCTGCACCAAAAATGTCAAATTCAAGATTATCGAGAAGGACAGGTTGTCAGCATGTAGGATGCTTTTACTACAGTACAGTTAAAAGCTAAACTGGGCGGCACAAAACCTTCGACTGGGCCACATGCGGCCCGCGGGCCGTTGTTGGACATAGCTGATTTAGACATAACAACCTTTGATGTGTTAAATGCATGAAGTTGCGTTTGCCAGTAGGAAATGAACAACTCTGTTATAAACGAGTGTCTTGAGTCTAAAGTCAGAACCGTGTTCATCAGGACAAACCCGGCAGTTACTCTCGTAACTTTGTAAAAATGTGCATTTCGGGAAAAAATATTTGATTTTTCGATAATTTTAGAGTTTTTCGTTCTCCGGAGAACTTTTTCCCAGAAAATATTGAATGAATGGGACCTTGCAAAGTTATATGTGAACTCAGCACGAGAATGTCCTGTACGGGATGTTTACTTTCATCATAGAGCTAGTTATAACCACCATAGACCAAGCATTTTCTGTTTGGTTATTTACCGCTACGCTGATATACACATTAACGTGGTTTTGAAAAACAATGGTAATGAAAGATCCACAACTTGCGGTTACGTTTGTGATGTGATCTTACTGTTATCATGCATTTCAGATATCAATTCATCAAAATCAGCCATGGTTCCAAATATTTCGTCAATATTTTTGTAATCTTGAATATCGTAGCCGTTGTCAACTTGAGGTGAAGGGTATATGGGATTAAGCCAGATAGTAGATACTCCAAGATCATCTCTGACGTAGCTCAAGACGTCTTTGATACCTGGAATAGAGCAACTCTAAGAAGTATTGTTTTACGACATAACATTGCATCAACGCAAAATGGGCAAGCCTCTAACCTATGATTAGTTCCAAATATTGACACAAAATTTTCTCGCAAACAGAAACCCTTTTCAGATTCTCTTTAAGACGAGAAATTTTTTTTAGGTGTACCACCAGCCTAAGACTCAAACGCAAAACTTTTTTTATATTTGTGCTTAATATCACGATTTTGTAAAAGTGTAACAAGGTTGGCAGATAAATCACAATAAATGGAACTATTTTATTTGCAAATCTTAGGCTCAGACTGCATGTTTTGTGCTCCGCTAAGTCTTTCACAAATGAATTTGGAACGTTTTCTTTTTGTGCATTGATAAATCACTTTTGATAATTGTGTCCAAGTCTTAACAGACTAAAACCAGCGGCAACTAACAATTAGTTGAATATCATGGCTAGAAATCAGTGTACAAAGTAAACATTGAAGTGCTTGATTTGTATTTCCTCTCCTGTCAATAAAAACCTGCTCAATCAGCATTTCATTTGTTGATCTATGCACTTCAATTCTTTATGTGGTACAATCACTACAGTTTTACGTCAGAAAGATTCAACTGCCTACAAATAAAGACAAAATGTTGCAAGTGCCACTCCTCCATCAGTGCTACGAATATCCCGATGCTTGTGCTCAGAAGGGAAACGCGTGCAACAGTGAATTGGCATATCCACTATAGAGTACCAAGCGTTTAGTTTTTCTTAGTTGCTGTGAGAATGTGCAGACAATTCGAGCTTATTGGTCATTTGAAACGATTCTCGGTCATGTGAGACCAGTTGATTTGTAAGAAAACGTGGCAGAACAGAAAACTACAAAAATCGTCCAAGTCAGGCTAGTTAATTTGGTAGTATAATTTATAAAAACTTTTTCACATTAAAGCCTGCAGACAAAGCTTTTTCTTTGAAACCATTGTTTTCACAAAACGTCAAGGAGAATTGTGATTGATAAAATTCCCTTATATGGAAGTTTCAGATAAGCCAGGGGTTCTCAAACTTTATTCCGTTAAGTTGCCCCCAGTCATGAAACAATAAACCCGAACCCCCAGTAAGCTGACACTAAATTAAGTGGTAATGTATTGACTAACAGTTAGTAACTAAAAATTTTCCCCTAGTATAGGATATTAAAAAATATCAATACATGAAAACTCAACTGCCATCCAAGTACCCTTGGAAATCTTCCCGTGAACCCCTGGGGGTTCGTGAACCCCAGGTTGAGAACCCCTGAGATAACCAGACGGCCATAAATGGCATCAAATACCGAATAGCTTGAACTGAATACCATGGAAAAAAGAATTTGTAAACAATCGATCTGACATCGGTATAGCACAATGATGAGATATAACTAATTTCATGTCACGCGTATGTGCGTTTGTATTATGTATTTTTCCAAATACGTATCTGAGCTCAAAAGAATCGATCTCAAATGGATGACCTCAAGTGATTAGTGTTCTATTAACAAGTCATAAAACAGCCAATTCTAAATTACCTTGACGCAATATGGTCACAAATGGATATCCTCTGTCCACATTATCTAAACTGATTTTAGTCAACACCTATGCATGCGCCTTTGGCAACAATGACTTCGTCCAATTACATGTAAATACATAAAAATCGTTTCAACCCAGGGGCGTAAGGACTTTAGATGGCGCCCGGGAAAGGATCAAGTTTGGCGCCCCATGTTCGAACCTGAAGTCTTCAGAAGCAAATGTACTGTTGCAACCAATTTGCTTGTTGCAGATAAAGAAAGCAATCCATGTGCCACGACCTTGTCCTCTTGATTCAGCTGTAGAAAAAGGTTTTTGTACTTCGACTTTGCAGTGTTTAATGCACTGGGTTGGACTGTGCCAACTATTTGTTCGCAACTGTGTTACACTCACTCAAAACCTACTCCAGTTATTAGGTTTTCAACTTACACGGAACAACTTGAAAGAAACAACAACTGTAACAATTGAAAGCACTTTGGGATTTAAAACAAAATTGAAATGCAGACTCGTCAATGATGCTCAACACTCTACTGTTCTTCTTCCATTTTTTGCATCTATGCATGCATAAATTCCCCATTCACTCTTGATCGCTACGATTTGATGTGACATTATCCAAAGACACGCTACAATGGGAAGGAATCTCGCTGGTGTTCGTACCTTACCGTTGCTCATGAACATTCAGTTTTTGAGCAATTCCAATAAAACATTACATAAAGAGACAAGATCATTTAAACCTTGATCAACTTCCAATCTTAATTTTTCCACCACAACTGGAAATACTAAGAACAACATTTTGAAGATAGTAAAAAGTCTGTCCAACCCTGTTTTTGTTCCGCTGAATAAAAAAAATATGAAGCCCTAATTACTTAAGTAAGTGCTTACTCAGTAGCATTAACTTATTTTAAGTATGATGTTCCTTTAATAGCAGCGGATATTCAACTCCCTAAGTTTGCAAAGCTTTAAAAGTAATGCCCAAGAAGGGCACTATCTTTAAAATCGGAAACAGTCCTAAACTTTGAAGTTGAATACAACCAATAGCGGGTGGGAGCGGCAAGGCCTTCTCTACTGGTCTAAACATATAGCAAAGAATGGTGGGTATGGCGTTTACATAGAGTAGCTGAGTCATATGAAACAATGCATAAATCAATCAACCAAATATGCTTATTATGTTTCATGATTTTCCTCTTGACCTCACAACTAATCATTTGCATTGTTAACATAAACCATTTAACCCACTGTAATTCAGCCGCTACACAGAGTCACGATTGAGCAGCAATCCCACTACACTTTGCTGCAGTAAAAGCCCTCAGAATCAACATCATTCTCAACTTGCCAGGTCAGCGATATGACGCACATAACTGAACGCGCTCCCTTCGCTTTCTCTTTGTTGCCAAAAAGTCTCTCAGTTTTGTAACTGGCTGTGAAAAGGATTGACGACCTCAGCTTTTATCCTATTAGAGTTGACTACAGAAAAGCCAGCAAGAAGGTTCACAAGTACTTTGTTGGCTTTTCTTAATTTTGAAAACGTTTGGTGCTGGCTCCCGAATAAGTCTTGCATCATAGAGGAAAAAATTGATCTCCAGTGTAAACCGCACTCTCAGCTGTTGAGCGCCAAAATGGTATTATTATTAGGATATTTAATTGCTATTCCGTCAATATGTCAAATGGTTAAAAGAGGGAAGAAATAGATTTGGCCACGGGTTTGTTTCCAAAGCCATTTTCAAGGGGATCTTTTCAAGAAAAGCTGGACATCGTTGCACAGGGTCGAGTAAACCCGAAACTGGCAAGCCTATCAAAACCAGAAAAAGGATTCATTCCGCATTTTCAAAATAGTATTTACGAGCAGTATCTTTGGATCACATGCTCCGAGGAGCAATGCGGGCATTTCGTGACTAAAACGCATTTTATAATAATACAATACCTGTAGTTTCATTTCTTCAGGTAAATGTTTCTGCTTTTTTGTGTATTGTGTGCAGCTTTGTGTACACGTGGCAGGGCACTTGATGAATCGTGGAATGTGGTCTTGTTTCTTGATAGGTGTTTATTTTAGCTGTATGTGTTATCTATTATGTGATGAATCACTATAGTCATAATATTTCTGCGTAATATTGATGGCATCTACAGCCATACTAAGAGGTGGCTTAAAATAGGCAGAACCCCGTTGAAGGCTTATATGTGAAATACACGGACCGCCATTGAGTCCAGTAGCCTTTGGACTTTGCTGTCACCAACGTTTTATTTGCAAACAAAGAAGTCAATCTTGCCTTTTTGCAAAAAAATTACTATGTTTTTCAGGTACAGCAGGCATAAATTAAAATTATTTATTTTTATTTTTTTCTATACGATCGTTGCCTCGAACTTTTCCACCGCTCATGCATGGGTGTGCGGAGGTGCATATTTTGGGCGATGTAACTAATTTCTCGTTTTTTCTTAAATGTTTCTAAATTTCAGCAAATTGTATTGAAGTTGTTCTAGTTTGCCAAAATTTGAATGAATTTTTTAATTTTCTCCAAATATGCATGACGCTTTACCCAAATTTCAATGAAGCTGTTGTTGAAGTCAGACTGCATCGTTAAAATGTTGAAGATTCAAAATGAAACAGGGAACACGTTCATCCTCCCAGAAGCTGTAGCAATAGATTTCACTCTGTTGGTACTTGGCCACTTTTAGTCATGAACGTGTCATCTGCTAATGGTGCCCTTCCAACCCCCTCAGAGGTTCGTGTGATGGCAGCCATGACCGTCACATCCCTCCCACCTTTATTCAAAATGACCTTCAGCCATAGGCGTCGGAAGGGGTTGGCAGGTGGGCCAACCCCCCTGGATTAAAAAATGTGATATTTTCCTAATGAATGTTCAGCAAAAAAGATTGTTCTCTTAGTTACGAGTTGGTAAAATGAAATTTCACCACTGTTGACCCCCTGGAAAAATTCCTTTTAGCCACTTCTGAAGTCTGCGCTTTTCTTCCAGATTGTTTATTGAACGCCATTTGTTGCAATCAGATTGCTTTGCCATGAGCTGAGACTTAGAGTTTCAAATCAAGCAGACAAAGTGTCCAGCCTCGCAAAGGCGTCAAGTATAGGAGAATTCACTCGCCGCGAACACTATATTACTAATTGGTCACTTTGCCCTTAGACAGGTTAGGTCTTCTATTTGTGGTGCCCTTTTATTCTGCATTATGGCTGAGTAATTCATATCACATCAATTATGATTGTGACACTCTTCTAATATATGGATACAAGGGGAGGCGAACGAGGTGGTCGCCTCACATCCTTTTTAATATGTGCCGTGCCCCCCCTTTGAGAGTTTCGTACTCAAATTTGGCACTGTTTTGTTAGGCTTATGAACCACTCTAGAGCCTTATTTAGTAAACTTTGAAGCAAGTCATATGATTTTCTAAGTAAAGCAAAAATTATGTGCAAATGTGCCGAAGGGGATGCTTCAGCACCTTTAGTTGTGGATCCCCTTTCTGAGAGTTTGTCTCGGGCCACTAAAATCTAATATCCAGCCCTGGTCACGCTTATGTGATCATGCGTATGATTTATCCAAATCCTTTTGCTTGCCGCAGCGGATTTCATTAATGATGGCAGAGAATTGAAATTCACAAACTTTATTTAGACCAATCGAGCGTAGTTGCGTTTGCACTCGCCGTTAAAAGAACTTTGCACAAAAGCTTTTTTCTTGCGAAGTTTCAGCTTTTTGATCAACCTTATACATTTAAACTGTGTTAGATTTTCATGTTTTTGATGTTATACCTTGAAGATCACCGATACCATCGTTGTCAGAATCTTTAAACGACTTCGGATATATTTGGTAAATAGGACTGGTTTGATAAAACTTTTGGCAAGCCGGTGAGACAGCAATCAAAGCAATAATCATCGACAGTAGAGCAAGGATGGTTAAAATGACCGCTGCTGTCAAAATATTCCTTGCCCACACAAAGTGTTTCTGCCGAGAGTATTTGAGAAGTACTTCTTTCGGCATGCCTGAAATGCAAAAAAGAACAATCCCTCCGTTACTTTACTGAGATTCCTGTAAGCACGGTTTTTACTCAAAAGGTTATAGTAAAAAACAATTTGCTCTTTACTTTTCATAGTTTTCCATTAAAAAACTTGGAAAAGTATTCACAGCGTAAACTACCTACCCGCGTAAGGCCCGAGCATTTCCAATGAGTGAACCCGATCTGCGGCTGAATCAAAATCTCCGAAACCTTGGGAGCCAGAAACTGATGGCGTGCTTCCGCGGCGTTCATCCTCAAACGCCTGATTATCAGCCATTTTCAATTTACAATTGAGGAGCAAACAGCACAGGGGTAGGCAAGCAGAACGTTTTTGAGCCTATGTATAGCACAGAACAACCTACAAACGCAATGATTCCCGTTAGGTCTTGGTGTGTTTTAAATATTTTTTTAAACCTGGACATAAAACCCGACCTAGTGCACTTGATCAAAAGATTTCTCCAAACAACTTTTTGAAAAAAAAAAGTATCTCTCAACATAATTTTAGTATTTCCTTCGCAACACTGACAGCCATACGTGACCACTGTTGGAAAGCAAGTACGGGTGAAGCATCAAGAGTTAGTATTGTAATATGGTTAATGTTTGTTATTGCTTCTTACAAATCGATCACTCTAGTAAAGTGACCCGTTTACGCTGTGTAAAATTTTGTTGTATTGAAAAAAATTACTGCAAGCATAGCTTGATTTGTTTTTCTCCCTATAATTTTTCTTTTGAGTGCTTTCAAATCAGCTTGAAATACCAAACGTATTTATATATCAAGAATTAAGCATAAAGAAAGCATAATAATTACTCAAAGAATGAGAGATTCCACTGTTTCCTACGTAACGAAAAGATGCAGGATCAAGAAAGACAATTGCTTTCCAAATGATAAACTTGTGCATGCGGAAATAAAGAAGTTGAAAGAAAATTAAGCTTGATAAAGACTTGGGCAAATTTTTTGAAACTCTGCACTGTGTTTGAAAAAATTGGAGATGTGGTGGAAAAGTGTTTTGATGGCCTTTGCTGTCGTTCTGACAATTTTCTGGGAAGCATTAGAAATACTAGTACAGTGGTTCTGAACCTTTGTTACATATCTTACCCTTTTATCGAACAAGATTGCCAGATTTACCCCCAACACACAGTGGTTCTCATTTACTGAAAATACGAAATTAACATCTCTTACAGTTTAGATAAAATGATTCATAAAAATTTACATTGGCTGCAATGTATGGTTCAGCAAATTTACCCCTTGAAAAATGCAATTTATCCCAAGGGGTAAATTTACCCCAGGGTAAGAACCACTGTACTAGTACAAACTGAGTAAAAGCCTTAAGATTTTTGAGCAAAAAGACTTGGTCAAAAGTTGCAAAATCGTATGAAAGTTCCTTGTCCTCCCAAATAATGTCGCTTTGCCGCGGCAATGGTCACCTAAATGAAACCTCCGGAATGATTAGGGGCTAATTCGAACCACGGCAGGGACAAACATTTTGCATGTATTGAAAAAGTATAAGTAAATTTTTCATAACGTCTTGTTTTCGTCTAATCCCATGTGATAACTCTTTTCATACAAGATGCAAAAGAGAAAATTAAATCTTAGGATAGTTGAATTGGTCCTTGGGCCTTGTGTCAAAATGTTCAGATATTTTTTACAGCGCCTATGTTTGATCGGATTCTACAGTGCATGTACTGATGGACTCCTAGGTTTGAAACCAATTCCTTGTTTGAGTCACGCATTGGCGATTGCGCATCTTTGCCCATGTGTTAAGCCAAACCACACATAACCTTTGTTTAACCCAGCATCAGTATACACTATACATCATAAAACGCCCCCTGCGTCGCTTTAATAGCACTTGTCAAAACGGATCTACTGGTGAAGAATTGTTGCAAAAGAGAGTGGTAGAAGTATTTATTTTCGATTACCATTCAATAGATTGGCCAAATGACCAGCCGATTAGCAAGTTAGCCAACCCAAAAACTTCTACACAGTAAAAAAACACAAACATTCTAGTTGGCTTTGGCAACCTGCCCACTGCACAGCCAAGGCAGTCGACATGGCGCAACGAATCAAGCAACCCACCTTTGGATATCGCACGTGTTTCGAAAATTTCATGTTTTTCTCTCGTTTCATTTCACCATTAGTGTAGTTCATCTCACTTTTAAATTGCAGTTTCACCTATAGTGTGCAGATGTTTTGTTCTTAAACCACAAATCCAAATTAAACTTGCAAGCTTCAAGCTTTGTCATCAATCGGATTATTTTATTGAAAAGTTTAAAAACTATAAGCTGGTACACAACTTTACTTATCATGAGAATCCTTTATTCTTTCTGCCTCCATATCCGATAATTTCATCTGAGTGTTGTTGATAACATAGAAATAGTTGAAGAATTCTACGAATTACAGATCATTATATAGTGTTATCCTATTAGGCGTAGCTTGTGCCCAGCAAAATTCTCAGTATTTAGCATTCCACAAAATGCTGAGGCATCACGTTCACAGCGGCAGACTTGGTGTCGAATAAAATGTGTGCCTCCAAATTTTTTTGTTAACCTACGTGACCACTGACAACTGCATTGAGTTTGCATCAGAAACAATAGCCTCCAATAAAGTGATTGCTTTTGGCGCTGGTTGGGAAAAAACTATCGGTTTTTGCCAATACCAGCGCGTTTCTCATATGAGCGCAGCTGAATTCAACCGTCTGGTTAGTTGGTCGCAAAACTCGACGCATTCTGACTTCGGATCGCTCTTGCAGTATCACTGTTCAAAAAATCGCGATGTTGATTTTAGCAGCAATCAGTAAATAGTCAATAAATAACAGGCTAACTGGCAAACAAAGGAAACGCATCACGTGCATTGTTCGTACGGTATGTGACCACAACGGAAAAGCTGCTTTATACTTTGTGCAAACTGTGATTAATCAGTAACTACAGCCGTGATACCCTCAATACCGAAGTCGCAAAACCGCTACATAGCAGGAAAATGCGCAATATACGCATTATACCTTCAACAAGTCTAATGACATGCAACGACAAATTTAAGTCTTTTAAGGAAATTCGCAAAAGTGGTGGTTTGATTGTTTGGTAGAGATCAGTGGTTCTCAAAGTGGGCGGAATCGCCCCCAAGGGGCAATGTTGAGAGGCAATGGGGGGAAAAACCAAAGGGGACGATATAGGGGCGAAACAACACAAAGGGGGCGAAAATGCTCAACCACTAATCGATCATTGAGTTAACTTCAGTACCCTCTGCTATGGCTTGTAAGTTTCTTGCAAATTTTAATTCACTATGATAATCGTTGGAGGTTTTTGCTAAAGCAATTTATCCGTTAAATTTTTATTCTGAATCGTCTATTTCCAGGCTACAGTTTGGATTATTTTCACAAGAATTCTGAACGTAATATTAACGTCGTAATATACTTGCTTAGTTCAGCTATCTAATGACTTGGTTCAGCTATTTCATACTTGCTTTAAATAAAATTCTTTAAATTTACTACCTTGTATTCACTTTATCAGGCTTGCTGGGCGAGAACGACGTGTCGAGGGTGAAAACGGGGCTTGGAATAAAAAAGTTTGAGAAACACTGGTATAGATTTTCGTAGATATTGGGTTAATACATAACGTAACAATAGGTTTCCTTACTTGCACCACGATTATTCTGTCTTAAACCTATAGCGTAAGCTTCATGTTGTTTGACAGATCCTGCCATGTGCATATCTCCTTGCTGGTCAGTTTAAACCTGTTTGGTTAATGCTGGTATGGAAATATTTACATGTGAGGATATCTCAACTGCCGCTGATAACAATCTACTCAATGAATCATTGATTACTTTGTGACTTTATCCAAGGGCTTTTTCAATACAAAATCGTGGCTACGTCTATCTAAAAGCTTTATGCTTTGGAAAACCAAACTTTGAAACAGTCTTTTGCGAAGACACGTCGAGTGTAGTCTTACATATTTCAGATGGACAGATCCCATATTTTCGCAATTGGATGTGTGGGAGGCTTTGCTATTCGTCACGTTCAAACAATTTGACGTGACATTGGTGACGAGCTACGTAACAAATTTATAACATCTATAAACTGAATTGGAATGAACATTTCAAATTGTATGGCTAATAACCTGGTGACACAAAATACAAACCAGAATCACCTGACACACAAACTAAAAAGAACTGAATCCCATTCAGCACAAATGGGGTATGGCCCCCACTGCGGCCAGGGGGAGTGTGGCGGAGAAGAACAAACCGTCGACCATATTGTCCTCCAATGTCCAATCCACCGACCTCCCCATGGATTGCACTTTCTGACGCTTCTGGATGATGAGACAATTGAATGGCTGCTCAACACCTGTCCCGAGATCTAGTGCGGCCATGCAGTGGTTTGAAGAACTGACTCAAACGACATTCAGCAGCAAACAGCAAAACTATTCTTTTATACCTTGAAAATAGACACTTTGCGAGTTTGAGTAGAAATCTTGGTTAGTTTCCTTACTTGTGAAACAATTATCTATGTTTTTCTACAAGCATCGTATTCAGGCCTGTAACCAGCTTGAGACACCAGGAGGGGCAAAGAGTTTTCTGAGTGGGGGCCCAAATTTTTGAACTGCGTCCAAAAGTTTTAAACTATGTCCAACACATTTTTCTAGGGTCGGCGAAAAATTTTCTAGGGGAGTCTTCGCCCCACCTGCATCCCTCTGGTTACGGGCCTGATCGTATTGCATTACATTCATGCAAATGCGGAAAGTGGCGTAATGTTGACATGTTCCGAAGTTTGTTCAGAGCTGTTCGCCCTACAATCTGCATCCATGTTAGCCTACAAATGAATGCTTAGTTATTCAAACTTTTTGAAAGGTAGTTGTATTGCAAAATTGCCCTATTGATATTCCCAGTGAAATAATTTCCTTTATTGTCGACTTGGCTCTTTCTGAAATCGAACCCACAGCAAGAAACAAGTAGAGGCATTGCAAATCTTTGACCTCAGTACTTTTATGAACGTAACGTAGACGATGTGATAAAACCACTAAACCCAAGTTTATAGTGTCATTTCCATCAATACCACTTCTATTCAGATCTGCAGGAATTGATCTCCTGATCCAATCCTGTTACAAGCGAAACAACATTTTGAGCCGTTTCGTAGCGTCATGCAGGGTCAAGTGAAAGTGAAAGGAGTTGGCTTTCTTTTGCAAACGCCCAGCTCTAGTGAACGTTCATACATGAAGTAAAGCAACGTATAATCTCTACCGATTGCCCACGACTCTCTCCCACGTTCGCCACGAACAGAATGAATGCTACAGTACGAAGCAAACACTTTTGTCAACGCGTGTTGCGTCTTATTGAGTAGCATTGTAAGCCTGAACAGAAGGCTATTATTTTATCTGTAAGACCCGGAGACAACCTGTTTTTGCCTTATTTGGAACGTAACAATTTTTCATTGTTTATTAGCACAAACAACAATCGAGTGTTGTTGCCCCTGTGTATCAGCCATCAAGTCCGTAGCCAAGGCGAAGCATTTCAGGGTCAATGCCCACGAATTTCTTTTGTGTCCCTAAAAGTTTATTGTGTCCAGAACATTTTTTATTAAATAAAACATACAATAAAAACAAAAATGTTTCCCCCATAAAAATGCATTCCCCCCCCAAACCTTAAAACCTGGCTACGGGCCTGTTGTATATACTGGGAGTATAAATATTGTTGCAATGGACCTCTAACACTAGAAGTGAACTTTGAGTAGGAAAAGGTTGTGAAACACTGAAATCGACACATTCTGCAAGGGAAAAAGTTCTGCGTGCGGTTTTTAAGTATATACAGAGGTTTTTTTAGATCTGCTTTCTATTGTTTTGACAAGCGTTGGGTCTCAAACACGTAAGCGAAGTTGCAATCGACAAGGATTTAGCAAATTCGTTTTTGATTTTTTTGCTGCAGATATATTCACTTTTGCTGAGATATCAATAATGGAAATTTCATGATTCTGCTCGTAATAAGATGTGTGCTTAACTTTCACCCAGATCAAAAATCATTCTAGGTATTTATTAAATTATCCTGATGTCTACGATATTCATAAAATATCTGAATTTTCGCAACAATTACGCTTAAAGAAACAGAAGTCAGAAAAGAACCGACTGAACATTGTTTTATTTATAAAATCTGGGAACTTCTTAGAAATGCTTCTTTCACCATTTTGGGTTAGTATAATAAAACTTGGTTCAATATTTACAATCAAGTTTTGCCGTCGCCAATTGCCGTCACCAAATTAACCAAAAAAAATATTTGCAGAAGAAAATGAGTGACAATCGTAAATTCAAGCATACTCGTACTTCTCTGTAAAGGTATCTAGTCCCGAACTAAGTGATCTACAGTACATCTGCATGACACGTACAAAATACAGACATGTTCAATTTTCGGGAAGTTAGTTTGCATGTGGCTGGCATCCTCTATTCTTGTATGGACCTCAACCAAACTGATGCATTTGTTCATCTCTGGGCTCCCCTTCCGAGCACAGAGGATTGGATCTTTGAAAACTCGCACTTTTAGCTGCAAGCGTCGTTCACTGCACCAGCTTTTGGTTAATCACTGCTTCAGCAAACAGTTTTTGTGCCCACTTTGTGCAGATCATTCCACACAAGTGAAATTGCCGTTTTTTCATGTAAATAGCGCAGTTCCACTAAAGCAGATTTTCTACCAGACTGAAAAATGCAAACAGAAGACAAACAAAAAAACAAACAAGCAATCGATTGTCTTAGACAGTAAAACAGCAAAACAAAAGACAAAATTTAGAAATATGATCACTGATCAGATTTATTTTCCCTTTCATGCAAAGCTCAAAGAATAGGTAATTTTGAAAAAATTTAAAAGATTTCATCAAATCTACAGGTAAATTTTTTCTTGAGGCGACCTTTTTTGAATAATTCAGTTACTTGGTAGACAATAATTTGGAATGCAGACCTGAGAACTTCAATTGTCGCTGTGAGCCGCAACGTTTTTTCGCAGCCAGACTTATTTGTCCTTCACACCCATTTCCACTTGAACGATTGTTTGGGAAAACTGTTATGTCGCGCTTGACTCGCCGATAAAACTATCTATGTTTGGTATGTAACTGGCTGGGGAGACAGTGACGGCGGCGCAAACGTTTTGGACCTACACTGACGACGAATTAAGTAACTTCCGTCGAATGCATGCACTTCGGTTTTGCCAACCCATACCGACGTGTTCAATCTGATTACCACAGTGAACGCGCCACACCACAACACCTGAGCGCAAACGTCACAATGAATGGTGTCATGTTAGAAGTTAGTGATCAACGGAGCTTGAAGTTGTCTTCGCAGTCTGTTATGTTTGGCGGCAAGCTGTTTGACCTCTCACTGCAGCCGCTTGTTGACAGGAATCTTGAAAGGGATGCTGGCTCGCGTGATATTGCAGTGGGCATTGCGTGCGTGTGAAGCTCGGCTGTGGTTAGCTCACCGCACAGAAAGGCCTAAAGAGCTTGCAAGGTTGTTTGTCGACTTATTATGAGAACTTCTACCCAAACGTGTTGGTTTTACAGAGGTAATACCGACGCTTTAATTGAAATGCATTGAACCGCTAGTGGCACAGCAAGATCTTGCTTACGCGATTTGATTCATAGGTCATGGACTGCTTGACGTTTCTTTTTCTATTTCCGTTGGATTAGCCAAGTGCAGGGCTCATGCGATTCGTTACTGTAGAGTAAACGTTTTACTGGCTCTGGGCAAAACCTTGATCTCATTCCTATTTTGACCTCAAAATTAAGTTTAATAGTTAATAACCCACCAAACAAAAAATACTTTTCAAGGGTATTAAGTGCATTCCATTATGTCAGATGAGCAATTGCGAGCACTGTGTTTGTCGCCATCGCATCAGCTACAATAGTTCAATCGCTCCCCGCTGTATCACTGCAATGGTCAGCTGTGCTGTCTTCTGATAAGTCGGGCATTAGCAGATGATTTAAAAAATGTACAGTTTTAGTGGTGCCGGAGTGGTCTATTTAAGTTGAAAAGCAAGTTTTGCAGACATGGTTTTCGAGGCAGAGTTAGGCGACAAGGTATGACAACACAGGAGCGTTTCCTTAAACAAACTGATCGTCGGTTTGATGGCCTTGCAGGACGCATATAGGTAGCTTTTCGTCGTATTGCCAAAATGTTAACATTTTTGACAGCTACGTGAAAACAACTTCCTCGCTGGGAGATGTCTGAAAGTTGACTGCATTTGTGCGCGATCTTGTGCTTCGTGGCGGTGTGTCATTTCGTGTGGCTATGGTTCTTGAACTACTTTCAAACTTTTATTTTTCTTAGAAACAAAGCAGTAAAAGTGTGTTGGATGTCAGGCAATTACTGCGCTTGCGTGATCCTTGATTGGTAGCACTTGGGAAGCTGCGAGTGCGTGGTCATACGCGACTTTGCGGTCGTGTTGTGCCGTCACGCATTGGTGCTTGCCTTGCGAAAGTTTGTTTATTTGCTTACGTAGCGTACCGAACTAGATTTTATCAGTGTTTAGGTGGGTTTGGGCATGCTCCTCAAATCCTGGGTGGCTATTGTTGAGTTGAAGACAGTGTGCTTCAGGGTAGTTGCTAGACCTGCCATGTCTCGTGCTGGTGACTTCGAACTTATCGATATGTGGGAGAAACCGCTTGCTTCGAATTATTGCAAACATGACCACTTCAAGTTGTGAGTGTGTGCATCTTCCTGTAATTGTCATCCAGAACGTACAGAAAGCTCGTGAAAAGTGAAAACTACCGCGCGCACCCTTCCGGCTGCAAGTTAGCTTTAGCTTCATTGGCCCAACGATCAATGCCAAATATAGTTTTTAAGAGATTGCCGAACATAAACTTAGCAATTTATCTCGGCTGAGTACCCGTCAAATTTCAAGTATCTCTTCAACCAACTCGCGCTAATGACACACTTGGCCGTTGAAGTAGAAAATAGCCAACGGCGAGCCTTTACCTTGTGCCTGAAATATATCGCGGTCTGCTTGTGCATACGGGAGGAAGCTGCAGAGTGAAAGCTGTAACACGTTTGTTGTGTTCTTTTCTAGCGGCTGCGCATGGTTATGTTCACGTGCGTTTGTCAAAATAGTGGTTGGAGGTTCGTCGATAGTCCAAGCTCCCTGTGAGAGATCAGCATTGATCGCCTTAGCGAATGTTGTCGCTAATGCGTTTGCGTTGAGTGGCAGCTAAGAAATAACATCCAAGTGGCGGGAGGCCTACGTGAGGAATGTTGAAGTAGTCGGTTTGTACGTGCATTCTATTCCGAATATGTTTTTCAAACTGAATTTTGTTGACTTTGTTTCGTAGATAGCGTTGAGAGTTAGTGCAACATTTGTTTATTGAGTGTCAAAACTGCTAAAATTTCTTTTGAATCCGTTCAGTTACCTAATAAAACACATGATGTGGTTATAGCGCTAAATATCGGTGTTCGGAATATTCTCCCTCGGGCAGTTAGCGTCGCAGCAAGCAAATTAAGAATTGCATATGTCTTTGTATGAGCGATTGAATCAGCTTTCTGTACAGTAATCAGTGATCTTCAAATAGGATTCAGGAATGCTGTGAATGTGAAGAGCAAGCAGTCCAGTTTGTGTTATGTTGTACAGAAGTACATGCTGACACAGAAATACACCATTCCCATTTCCTTGTAATTCGCTGTTCGCAGAATGGCAAACACGTTTTGAGTTAACTACTGCATGAGTTGAATCACCTGGTGGCCATCGTCTCTCCTTTCTTGACTACGCACACCATATGGCGTAACAGACACATTTAATTGTAGCGTTTGCGTCTTACACTGAATTGAGTTATTGTTCTAGTGCAGGGGTTTTCAACCTGGGGTACATGTACCCCCAGGAATACATTTGCCTATCCGAAGGGGTACATTTAAGGTTAGCAATAGACGAGAAAATGTATTTGCATATTATTTATTTCCAAATATTTCTACATAAATCAGTGATTATTATTATAAAAAAACAATAATACGCTCTTTGTTAAATATATATATGAAAAATCATGATAAAATAATTTGTCATAAGATGTTTTAGGGGTACATTTTCATCTGTCGAAATGGTGAAGGGTACATGCTTATCTATTGAAATGCTGAAGGGGTACATGCTCATCTGTCGGAATGCTGAAGGGGTACATGGTTAAAGAAAGGTTGGGAACCCCTGTTCTAGTAGTTGCATTGGAGTGGGTTTGCAGGATCCTCTGAAAAAGTACGGAATTCGAGTATTCATCAGGTTTAGGTATCCATGATAGTGTCTGGTGGGAAATATCTTGTTTATTGTTCTGCCAATTGGCCTCACATATGCTGCTTGAATGTTCCATTCATGACTTTGTCAGTTGCGAGATTTTTCTGCAAACTACGAGTTGATGTAAAAGTCTGTTCTGTCAGCTTGGCCGAGCTTTAAAGTCTACTCGTCACGGCCGACGTGTCGTGAACGCCGTGAAAGCTTTACGAAGACGGATCTGTACGTTTTCGTCGTGTATAGATTATGCTAAGCAGTATCAGAGCTCTACAAAGGCGTTATCAGTTTATGTGTCTTTACTTAAGCTGGTGCTATACGTTTTTGGAATAGTTTTTTTAAGAAAAGAAAGACGCTGTATTTCTTTTGTTGTGTAAGTCACCTACGGGAGCTTTGCTCTGAGCTTGAGAATGAGCCCAGGCAACACTTGCAAACGCCCCGCCACACTTTATCGGTGAAACTGTTGATTGTGCTCTTAGTTTGCCATGAACCAGTGTACATTCATTGTAATTCCTGGATACAGGTTTTAGCAAACTGGGCTCTAAACTTTGTGAACTGTTCCGATATATGTCACTTTTAGACAATTCTACCCGGTGCCAAAAAGCTGGCACCGTTGTTTCGTGATTATAAGTCATCTTGTCTTGTGGTTTTGATGAAATTATAGAATCCTGTTAGGATGACAAATTTGAAATGGTCGAAATCTAACTGTTTTTAATTGACGGATATTTTTTCACAGCCAGAGCCTGTCTTATTGCTTCAGCTTTAGCTAATTCTTTACAAGCCATGACGGGCGACCACGTGGGAACGAAACGGAAATTGCCGTGGAGGCGCATGTATCAAGATGTCAACATATCGAACTTGCTTTGCTCTTCCGATAAAAGTAAGGCCGTAGTCATTGAGTGATGTCTCTGGAATACGTTCGCTTGATTCAAATTCCGTTTTTTGTGTTGTTCCCAACAGCGTCGTGTTTCTTACTGTTATTACGTTTGTTTAAGTGAGCAGCGGCGATGGGCAAGCCGCGGCCCACGAAACATTGTGGTCTTCATGTTTGCCGAAAACGGCCGCGGACGATAAAAACGGCCAGCAAATCAAACGAATTCATGCTACGCTGAAAACAGCCCATCAGGTGAAAAAATAGCAACAGTGATCGCACTATCCCTGAATTTTTGTTGGTTGTTGTTTCCTAAGTTACGAAAAACAAGGGAAGAAACGGTCCGGCTCTGTTGGTTGCGCTGGAAATTAAAGNCGACCCGCGAAAGCAGTAAGCTTGCCCATTGTTGCTGCCGCAAAGTTCAAAAGGCGAAGACGCCAAGCCGGAGTTGTTCAGCGCTGGAGGTTCTCTAAGGAAAATGTTATGTACTACCGTACTTCTTGCGCGGGGTTTGTTCCTATCTCGCAAATCAGGCGATGTAAATTCGTTGCGCAAAATGACCGCCTGGCTTTTTCAGTCTGCACCTCGAGTAAAAGAAATCAGTAAAACGCGATTTTTGTTAAAGTCTCCAGTTGAATGAGATTTTGTGCAAGACTGGATTTTGATCTTGCAATTTACAATTTCTTCCACAACGCAACTCTGCACACTAAGAAAGCTATGCCGACAAATTCTGTTCAGTATCCTGTGGCAAAAGCCATAAGCTGACTTATTGGAGGTGCACTGAAAAGCAGACTCTTTTCTGCGCGCCACTGGTATTTCGCTCAATTTAAGTTTGGGTCACGTAGATTTTGTTGGAATTAATAATTTGGCTTGGCCAAAGTACACAGTAATTGACCAGAAAGTCCTGGATCAGCTATATTATTTTTCGTAAAATTTCACTGGAAATTCCTATTTAAATAATATTTTTGCGGCGAAAACTGGATAAGATACTTCAGGTTTAGCTAACGAATTTGGTTAAAGTTGTTCCCCAAAAAAACGTAGAATGGTAATCTTCGTTTAATTTTTGATATAAATTGACGTAGACTTTTTATTTACTTTCTGAACGGTACCAATAGGGTTCGAAGAAACCCGCTGGCTGACACTTCTATAAGGTGTGCTTTTTGAGATTATTTGAAGTGGAACCTATCGTCAAGAATGCCAAGTTTGCGGTGTTATTTTACGACTAAGGGTAAGGGAACAAAAGGTTTGAAATTTCATCAGTGTCTTTGTCCTTTTACAAAGCACCTTCTCGTTAGTGTCGTATTCAATCTAACACAGCATCGTTGACGTGGGCGATAAAAACACCTACGTTTGTAGCATGAGAGGCTAATTGCTAAACTCTGACGTCTGCATCGGTGTTGAGGAAAATGGGTTCTTGCAAAATGCTTTGAAACGCAAGATGTTGGCTTATTGAGATCGTGATTTGGCAACGATGTTTGCGTGTCATGGGCCATCAGCTACAAATGGGTTTATGGGGAAGGGTCGCCCGTGAAGCCGCCCCGCAAAGGAAGCAAATCAGAGTTAGAAGTGGTTCGGAATGCAGCGGACCGACAAATATTTGTCCACTTCAAACACACACCAGTTCGCTTGTGGCCATTTAATTGTGGTACATACACTCAGTTTTAAGCTATGCCCTGCGTGGAGTGGTTGTTTCAACGCGCTGCACCAGCAATGCTCTTTGGAATAATTTGCAGAAGACTTTTGGATAACTTTGCATACTGTAAACAACAGCAGATCATCTGATCGGCTGACCTTTTGTTACTTCCATGATACTGCACGTCACACAGAAGCAGGTTCCATGCGCCTTGCGTTTTGTATTTTCTGACTGGTCGGTTCTGTAAAGCGTGACGGAGGTGTTGGCATGATATCATCGCTAAATAGTAGTTTTGTTGCTTTCCAGCTTCGACATCGTTTGGCGGATCAAGCTTGACCGATCTTCGCAAATCAGAGGCTGCTTTCAAACTTTTAATTTCACCCCGACTGAACCAAAAAAGTTACTTGGAAAAAGACAAGTCGCACTATAACGGACATGGATTACCTCACAAGAAGGAAAACAACTTCGACTTGAAGTCATGTAATGGCGCTCCGCGAGATACTACCAGATTTAACGATGTTAACCCAGTATTCACCAACGGATTGTCCCAAAGAAACGGGGAAACAACTGAAATATTTTCTAGCAACACGTTCTTTCATCGGTTTTTGCATGCTCCTGTACCGACATCGAGCAACATTGAGTCAGAATCGTCTACAAAAGCGACATCTAGCTCTTCTTCGTGGATGGAGCGAAACAATGAGACAATTATAAATGGTTAGTTCTGCGCGCGCTGGGCGCAGATTCAACCTTTACTCCAAATGGTCTCCTGCGCTCGGAATCAGTGCCTACCCAAGATTTCACTATTGAAAAATACGAAACTGATCTGAAAATGTTGTGACAACACATGAATCAAATTGTATTGTCTGTGAAATTAGTAGAATTTTGCTTGAAAAAAACTATAGGTAGTTTGTTCATCGCGATAGCTGGATGACGGCTAAAAAATGTGTGTTCAGGCGACCGCGACAGGGCGCTACAGAGAAGACGGAAATCCAGAGCTGATCGTCGCCACACCGTCTCCGGTGCAACCACAGTCAGCATCGACGAAATTGAAGTGAGTATCTGAAACGGCATATCACCATATATTTTCAGGACATTTTCAGCTGCAAGGTCTGCTTTCACTTCATTCTTTAACAGCTGGCTGACGTTCGGGGAAGATCCTGCGTAGGTTTAAGTTAATTGGTAATAAGTTACTATGTTACTACTGCGACCGATTAATGTGAAATGTTGGAACACCGAAAAACTTGAGGCTGTCCATCCGAACGCCCTCAACAGTTTGTAGGTCTTCTCTGAAAGTTTCGATTTCATGTGATAGTGTTCGCTTCCCTATTCGGCCTTCGCCTGGAGATTTCGCTTTAGGTTCAAACTAAAAGAGTAGCCAGATGGTACCAACAGACGTGAACGATTTTATCCGAACATCATAAGTTTGAAAGTTTTTTCAAATACTGTACATTTGTTTCGACTGCGAAAGTGCCTGCATGTCTTGACGACCTTGAAACCAAAATCGCTGCTTGCATTATCCGTGTGCGGCCGTGGCGTCAAAAAAACGCAACATGTGTGGCAAGTGAATAGATATTGTAGATGTTTTTTTTATTCTGAATTTTATTCATGTGCTGTTAAACTTATACGCGCGCTCAAACCTGGGAATCGAGATTTGTGCATGAGCTGCAAATGCACCCACGGCAATTCATAAACAAAACAGTTTTTTATTTCGATAGACATCACATGCGGACGCGGTGGTGCGGCGGTTGGTGAACTTACGAATTAGGTGATCGAAAAAAATTAATTTTCCAGGTGCCTCGTCGGAAATTTGATGGTTTTATTTTCAGTCTCACGAGTTTTTTCGTTGTAAGCAAATCAATGGACTTGACTCAAGTACACAATAATGGGAGACTGAGACGTTTGACTGAATTGCTACAAATTTCCAGAAATATTGTACACCGAGTTTGTTTGATAATAACGTTCCAGTAAAGAATTTTATTTATTGAATCGCATGACGTTACTGAAATTGAGACTAAATGTCATAACTGAGAATTGACTTGCAGGTCTCGAAACTTGGATCGACTCGGCATCTGAAACCATGAGTCACGCCTGCTACCCTGCTAATATAAAACAGTGGCAGATATCCAAGGTGTTCAGTGAAGAAAGAAATTTAAAAAATCGGATTTAGGAGATTCGTTAGCGATTAATGCCAAGAACTGCCTTTATCTGTATTGTTTTCTCGTGCAGCAGATATATCTCTCAACACGGCCGAACGATTTTTGCTTGTCTGCTCAAGCATGACTGCAGCTTGTTCAAGAACACCCGAAGTTACATAAATAAACAAAGAAAAGAAAAAAGCCAGTGGAACCAAACAATAGCGCTTTCAAAACAGCCAGGGCAGTAGGCTAGATTCCTTGTAGTGGACTTGTACAGATGGGTTTTACTTCAGGTTGAAATAGGTTTGGCTGTGTGATGATTATTGTAACATTTTGGACGATTTTTAAAATGAGAATGCACGACGCTGAATATTACTGACTTCAGTAGTGGTGAGCCTTGGCTCACGTGCAAAGTAGCCTAACGCTAAAATGTGGAATGTTGATAGCAGTCGAAAAACGGATGCTTCCTAACACGTAAGCCAGTAGATCAACTTGATGATTCTATGTCAAAAATTCTATTCATTTCTTATCAGTGAGTTCAACTGAAAATATTTTGTCATGAGAAATCAAATCAATAAATTCTTGTTCGTGCCCGATGCTGTCGACGTTCTAGTGCGCGCAGGGGCGCAACGAGGTCGGCGGTGCCCGGGGCGAGAACAGAATGGTCGCCACAAAGTCTTCA
>JGI24022J15233_10000411_pt1 | contig 26421 bp, 15 predicted proteins | sample Ectturendosymbi2_FD_15233 | JGI IMG/M metagenome (IMG submission 15233)
ATATATATATATGTCACAAAATGTAAAACTACATTGGCTTTCAACTGATTGATATATATGTCACAAAATGTAAAACTACATTGGCTTTCAACTGATTGATATCTTACAAACTATCTTTTGTGGGAAACGCATTAATTTCCGATACATTGGAAGCTGGCAATGCACCATTCTAACCCTTTCAATAGTCCATTTCCACCCCAGGAAACGTACTGAAAAATTTAACAGCTTTTTCAAGTATGCACAATAACACCTAATTACGGTGGTACGCATTATTACCAACTGCTATGAATGATTGTGCAATCAGCTCTGCTTCTTCATCACAAACTCCTGAAGATTTCAATTGTGATATAATAGATTGTTCATACGACATTTTTCTTCACACGTTGCAGAGTATTCTAAGCAACAACTATGCAAGTGCCTACTTCTGCAAATATCGAAGAAAAACAAAAAATTGCGTTCATCAGCAGTACTGAAATCTGAAATTACAAGAGCAGTAAACAATTAACAGTCAACTTCTTCCAGAAAACACACCCTGAAAATCTTCACAATGCGAACAAACTTCTTCATAGCTACTGTAAGTGCATTCAAAATTGCAATNGAGTTTCATATAATCATTACATCAATGTATTTGCAAAACACTCTGTATAAGCGTGAAGTCACATTTCATTATCACNGCAACACATTTATTGTTCACCATCAACAAATAATGATGCAAACACCATTTCAAACCTAATTCTTATCGCATGTTTCATGTTCTGAAAATAGAGAAGCAGGGTATTCGAGGAATCCGCCGGCCATGGATCCCGTGGTAGGCAGATTCCTCGAAAATTTTACTTCTCTATTATTTTGCTTTGAAAATAGTTCGTTTTCATTTATTTCTTTCCATTCTCCAAAAAAACTCAATCTATTTATCCCATTATCTAGCAAACCTACCTGTACACCATTTTTTCAAATGAATTGAAATTTAAAAGAACTGCAGTTTTGGAAGGTTCAACTTAAATAGTAACCTTTAGCATTGATTGACAATTTAAAACGTAATAGCTTCACTTTTAATCGTGTTGTTCTAACTTCTTGAAAACACCGATATGCCTTATTGCTTTTTCTAACCTCAAGCACACCCAAATAATGATCATATCCAACAGTCTGTGTATTTAGTTCTGTCGTCATTACGGAGCGATAAACCAGCTTCTAAGACTTGTTTCCTGATACCTCATTAATTCTTTATGCTACCCTTGAGTTTGAAAAACTTCTTAATGCTAATGCAAGAATTCCTAAATGGAAATGCTCCAAACTTATTTAGGTCCTTATTTAGTTAAAAACTATTGTTTCAATAAGCTTAACAGTTAAAAAAATGTCAACAGCAAATTTTTTAATCTATATATATTTTTTTTGTAAAATTCAACTAGTGAAAAGAAATGGCAACAAGTTTTACTGAAACATCAACATAAGCCTTTTACAATGCTTTACATTGTTATTTACACCAATTGAGCTTTTTAAAACAGGAGTTACATACGAGCACATACTGTACCATGTTTCTTGATTAGTGGAAACCTTAATAAAGAACATAAACATGGGCTAATACAATAATAATGATGAACATTTTTGAATAATAATATTGATATTATAGAAAGAACTAAAAACCTCACACAAACAACTTAAAATTGCCACTACTGATCAGGACGTTTTAATTTCAAATCCTCATTTGTTTTTTCACACTCAAGTGAGAACTAGACTACATACACTATTCAGCAACCAACTGCATAAAGAACTGTGCTTGCTCAGTGATCTACCATGGCATTAAGCTTTTGGTATAAGAGTCAGTAATGATCTGCAGGCTATGATGCCATCACTGTTCTATCACAAAAGCAATTGCAAGCAATTTTTTTAATTTTGGCACAAACTCCATTTTCACAACTTTCGCATTTGAGCTACCAACATGTTTTCTATCTTTAAACTAACTAGCTCACATTTCCACTGGGCAGACATAGAGAATGTCAAATACAGTTAAGATTACAAGATATATACTTTTGCTAAGTCTTGGTCTTACATATGTGTCAATAAATAAGAAAAAATCAGTCCTGCTGCAAACTACACTAGAACAGTTGCAAGCTGTGACAAGAACCATATGCCACAGGATCCATTATGACTTGTTTCATTTCAAGACACAGTAGATGCCTGGAAACGCTGATACTTGCAATTCATATGGCACAGCAGTGTAACACATTATAGAACATAACATCCAAGATTGATCTGTTTGAGAAACAAAAATTCATTACTGACACAAATTTTATTCGCTACGTCTCAAAAAGACTTAATAAATAACCTGGCCTCCTCAGTGCACGCCTGCTTCAACGCATCCGTTTGACCAAGCGCCACACAGCGTTGTGCACGCAATGTACCGAAGAGTAAACGGTTCACAGCTGCGGCAACTTAGTAAACACCATATACTGTGGCACACTTTCATTTTCCACTGGTGTTTTCCTTTGTAGTCCGTCGGCAGTGCTATGAACAGATCATTCATTTTGGAGAAGCTGCTTTGCCAATATTTGGTCATCATTTAGCTTTCGCTAGCTCTCACAATACGTAAATGTACTATGCTGGCGTCGCCGACATGCCAAAATATGCAAAAGGCATCCACTTAAGCGAACTTATACTCCAATCCACTACCATACTACTATGACAAAAGACACTAAAAGAGGATAGAGGCGAGCGCGTACACTGACGACAGCTGCATGAAACGCAAAGCTCTGTTTCAGCTCAGCAGCAAGTTACAACAACGGCAATTTACGGTGTGACGCCGATAATGCGCAGTACTTCCGCTTCAGTCTTGATAGCGCACACGCACAGCAGCGCTCGACGAGTTGCCACTGGTTGCCATCGCGAAAGCAGCCAGTTTCGCAAGATGACGCCGGCAACCGCATCGCGTGAATCAAGATACAAACACGTGATTGGTTCCAAGCACTCGATTGCGTGGTACTCACGGAGTCATCCTGTATGTCATAAATGGAGTATATCTGTCTCAAAACAGCAATAGCATAGGCTATTCATTCCAGTCAACTTGTGAAATAAACCAAGATGTACTAAAACCTACGTATTATTTCGGGATCGGAAACTACAAAACTTTGCAATAGACACTCGGTAAGCTTTGTTCGTTTCTGCTTGTGCTACGTTTCCCATTCATTTCTCACAATCTTAACCACACTACAAGCCTTTATGCATGATACCTCAAAATACTTTTAGCCTCATGACAAACTTGACTTAGTCCCAATAACGTTTTTGCTGAAGTGGATGTTTGTTTAACGAATCGGTGTATTCTAACCGGGGTTGGCGTCTAAAATTTGTCTGAAGGTATGTATGGACTCGACCTCTTTTGAAGTGGAGCAACTTCATGGAAGTACATGCTTTACTTAGTTTGCATTAATTTTCTTCTCAGTTGCAAGGTCAGCAAGTCAAACGCTTCACAAATACGCCTTAGGGAAGGCATGGGCCGCATGGTGCGTACACGTTTGACAAGACCCTTAATTTAGGGTCTTCTGAATTTGTCCGGCCAAAATTTCAGTTCGTGCGATCTTCTCTTTCATCATGCGCATGTTTGCCAATTAACATATTTCCAATCCCCGAGTTCAAGGAACTGTATGAACGACTACTCGCTGGTCTAGACGTATTTGTGAGGAATGTACGGGTATACTGCAATATGTCTAAAAGCTCTACTGGCGTATGAGATAAAACGTAAAAACGAATATTGCCATACGGGTATACTGTATCAAAAGTTTTGTCCAAGTCGTGTCTGCCGTTTCCTATGCCAGATCTTTTAAATTGCAAGCCTCTACTCACTCCTTTGTTTGATAATAAAAATCCATATGTGCAGCAAAGTTGAGCAGGATTATGGCTGCGGAACTCGATGATGTGCTTTGCTTTTTCTCCGCAAACTTGCATCGTTTTGCCCGAACAGGTTCCAAGCAAAACACGATACCAAGTTACCGACGTTTAATGCTCGTGATGGTTAACCTGCTTGAATAAAAAAATCGGGCTCATACAAATGTTAAGCGGAGCTTCAATAACAACCAAACAGTAAATCTTTAAAAATATAATATTTCCACGGGCATTGGTTCATATGTTTTGTTGCACTTTAATGCTGAGCCTTTTCGGAGGAAAGCGACTGCACTAACATAGTCGAAACGCTAACTGTCTGGAGATCGAACATTTTGAATGGGTTTTCTGACTTTGATGGGTAGGAATATGGGACCAAGTCAAAATGCCGTTACGCAAACGTCGAAGTTGTACTCATTTAAAAAAAGCATTAAAAAGGATCTTTATATATTTTATCTGTGTGTGTGTAAGCCAAACTGAACAACGATGTATAAACTTGGTAGAAACAAACATGGGCAGCGCAAATGCTCGTAGTCAAATTATATAGAAATGCAACAACACCAGCAGCTCTTTTTCTAATCGAGAGTACAATAGTTTGCATTTTTACACATCAAGCTGGAACCAGCAAGCGGCTAGCTTTAATCATATAATTCCGTACTGCATGACCGAACTTTGTACCAGTAAATAATTAACGGACCTATGCAACATCACCGATGTTTTGTACGACTTTGTACAAGCATTCTATCTTCATGTAACATGCTGCACAAATCTGTGACTTTTTCCCCACCGTGCAACTCAAACCACGCCCCACGTGCTCTGTTCAACTTGACATTTCGATTGCAACATCCTGCTAACGGCTTATTTTACGGAAAACCTTACGACAGCATTAACTATTGTAAACGCGTAGGAAAGGTGTCACGATAAAAAGGAAATGACACTGATCAAAATAATGTTGCTTTACCGCGTTTTCACACGCTCAAGATGTTTCTCAGGTTTCCTCATAAAATACTGCAAGAATAGAGGGATAACTCATTGCTTCCATCACGCCTGACTGCGACTTTGTTGGAACTTTCCTGCAAGTCGACAGTAGTAATGGCATTTGTGCATGCTGTAGGCGAGTTTTTTCCGCAAAGTTCTGTTGGCCTTCCGTCAGATATATTACTCTGCTGCGTCCGTAATGTACTAACAAACGTTCTTCGTTCGATCTAGGCTTTGCATGTGTTACAAATGGTTCTCATGGAACTTGTAGGTTTGCCCACCCCTGTGATAAAAGTGAGCTAACGACCATGACGCAGATCGCACCATGGGATCCCCAGAAAAAATGCTTCAGGCCCCTTATATCCAACCAGGTGGCGAAGAAACGTGAGAAGATATGTTTAAGAGCGAACAGTAACTCTCTTCCGCTAACAGCCCTGGGTAGACAACATGGCATACAGATAGCTTAACTGCAGTTACGCTATTGGCTATGAAAAATTTATATTCCTTTTTCATGCGCTTTTGTAGTTGAACCTTAGCCCAGGGGGCAAAGATAAGGTTTAATCATAAAACCTTCGGCCCTTCACATACGATGCCGCCTAGCGTCTACGCTATACCTTTAGGACTAAACAGCCAGTTTTAAAAGAAATTAGGCAACAGATTAAAACAAGGATTCTTCTGCTTCACAGAAAAAAAGAGGTAATGGCGCAGCAAATACATACAATTAGAGCGAAAATTTATGATAAGAAAACAGCAGATCACGCAACAGTGCTCGACATACGTACAGAATGTCTTCGCATCATTGCCAAAGAGCTAACTCTACCCTGCACAGTTTTTACATTGCTATGCCTGGTGATTGCATTCGGCTAGTACAACAATGATGACATAATTGACAGTGGAGTTTGCCATCTATTTCTCAGTAACCTATGGTTTCCCAACCATTCTCATGTCACAGCTGCACAACAGTGGAAAACGCTCAAAACCTAATTTGAAAGATTGCTGCCGCAAAGGATTAGTAAAGCAACGCCCAGAATTGTCACAGCATCCATCCGTGGATCAGTTGGCAGGGATACATAGCCTGCATGTTCTTTGAAGTGAGATATACACGTAATTGCGTGTAATACCATAGAGAAATGAAGAAATAAATACAATTAAATGATGAAGAGGTATTAAAACACCGTCATTAAAGAAGTGCAACTATACTCTTTACAGTGTGTGCATATTTAACAAGCGTTTGAATGAAAACTTTCTGCACCAGAAATTGAGTCCCATATGAAAACTTTTACAATGGTGGACAGCACTCAGAATTTTGCTACGTTTAAATTCTAGAAACGCTTGTTGGCGAGATGTTTGAAAATTGCTTTTCACCTCTCAATTGCTTCACTTTCACACTGCACCTATTCCCATAGCGGAAACATGAAAGTTTCTGTTTTATTCAATAGATGTAAATAAACGTGCAAATAGATAACCACACCTGAGCAAATACTCGAAACGCAAACAGAAGTTATCAAGTGTGCCGCCACGTGTTAACTTCATTGGCGAAACGAAGCCATATTATTCTTAGATGTTCGGCACCTCAGCCGCTGGAGACAGCGTGGTAATGTGAATATCTTCGTTTCTACTATAGTAGCTCGAAAAAAACAGAAGTACATTCCTAACGAAATGTACTTGATCGTTGTTCTTGTCCAAGCGGGCAGTTATAAAACCAACCAGATAAGAAGAAACCCATTAACCGACGCAAGCACGATTTTCAGACACTGTCACTGCTGCACACAAAAGGAACGCTAGCTACATTTGAGGAGCCCTTACAACAACACCTGGACAAATCATGGCGTTCCAATTTTCAACATTTTTCCAATTACTTTACCTGCATCCGCTCTCATCAGAAAATAACATAATTTCCTACATTTCTAACCGACACAATGGCGGTTTACTCGGGCATACTGCACTGCTATTCTGATTACGTTCCAGCGGTTTAAGCGCTCAGCACGAATCAGACCAATATTCGATTTGGTAAATCCAATTTGCACTGCCGCTTACACAGTAGTAATTTCAACATGAGAGCCACATTTAGTTCCATTTCTGTGATCTTTACGATCTCCTCTTTTAATAAGTGTATAGCAGACCCAATGCCAGTCTAGGTCTTCAAATGAGTTTTTCAGCAAAGCGGGATCGAGATTTAGATAAAGAGTTATCAAAACTCATTACTTTGCACACCACTTTGTCATAAATGCGTAGCTTGAATTTCCATTTAGGGCTTGACCTCTCCAGAACCTCGGAGCGATGGAAACGAGTTTCGAGGTGACAATTTTCATAACAATCTTTGACTTTTCGTCGATCGGCGTATAGCATTATTCGGTAGCGGTGCACCGACAACGTTTTGACGATGGGAAAGATTTGAACAGCTCAACTAACAAGATGGGCATTACTTTGCTTATGTGGATTTTCCGATTTTTATTCAATTTCTTGAAGCAATGTTCAAACGTTGTTTGTAATGATTGCATATGGGTAAGCTTGCCATAGGCTGGTTTTATGCGGGACAACCCCGGCTTTTCACGGGCGTCTCCGCCAGTCAGCCTCTGTCAAGCAGTCAACCTTGTTCTTTTTGTTGTTCGCTACTTTGTACCTGATGTTCGCGTGAGAGCGAAACTGTTAGAATCGTTTCCTGTTGAAACTGTTGAAATACTTGGCACATAGCTGGTTTCGGTTCTTAACCAAAATGAGCTAAAAAGAAGATGTCGTTGGATTTTGTGCGGACAACGGCAACACTAACCTTGGATGTGGAAAAAGAACAGGGGCAAATTAAGGGTTTCTTCACGTTAAGCAGTTTCAGATTCATTTATACTTGACTTTTGTACTTTCGGAAGTGTCACGAGTGATCTGCGGCACCCGCTTGTTCGCACCGGAGCCACGTGGCTATTTTTGTAGTGAATGAGACTTAACGCTAGTGCTGCAGATGTGGCAAACGTTCTATTGGTTAAAGTTAAACTTACGTGAAAGGTAAGAAAACAATCTAATACCGTCTCAAGCAATGACTTTTCTAAAACAGCTAGAGAAAGCAAGTGAAGTTGATGTAAGAATGTTTTACAAAAATCAAGTGACTTTTACGAGGAGAACATATCATACCTCATATCATACCTTTGGATTGACCTAAAAGTAAAAATATCCTGGGAGCAATTACTGCAATCCGCGGAAAAGATTAACACCACGTTTGGGAAGCAGGTGATCAACAGGAGTTCTTTTCAACGAGCAAGTACTAATGCAGCTATGTGCAACCCGCGGGCCGCATGCGGACCAGTCGAAGGTTTCGTGTGGCCCAGTTTAGGTTTTTGCTGTTGCCTACATGACTGACAACCTGTCCTTATTTCAATAATTTAAATACTTACAACCTGTCCTTCTATTGAAATTAGACATTTTTCATGCAGGTGGTCTTCAGTGCCACTATGACACATCCGTACTGCATGCTGGGAGATTTCCATATTTCCACTGACATCTCGGTGAAAAAACATTTTACTAGTTTTCTGATTTTACCCTTGTTCCACTGGCATTGCAGTTGCCTATTAAATCACACTTACGGAATTGTTAAAGGTGCCAAACAGTCGTTACCATAGCAGTTAGGATACGACCGCTTTCAGTATATCAACTTGAACAAAATTTATTTTGCTAAGGTCAAAGTAAGTCATTCTATCTGCAACCCTCATTATTATGTCATTCAATGTGCGGTCCTCAGGAAGATAGTGACATAATTTTTGGATCAGTAAGCAATTTCCGTTGTACGTTGCTCAGGGGTCTCAAACACGCGGCGCGCGAGGGCATTTTCTGCGGCCCGCGATGCTTTTGGGGAGTTTTGAAATAATTAACATCTACGTTATTTAATTCATTCATTGGTGTTTAAAAGTGCACGGCGATAGTTAGTAAACAAGTTCCTTTTAAGCGAATGTAGGAACGACTAGAAATGATTTGCTTGTTACTCACGATACCTTTCGCAGGAAATAAAGTGTAAAAGCCGTTTCTACTGTAGCAAGGTTCAGGTACCGCGATTGTTGCGTCAGCGTCATAATGCGGCCCTCGGGTTTATACGTCCTCATTTGACCCTCGGAGCATTTTGAGTTGAGACCCCTGACATAGCTGTACTAATGAAAGAGGTAAATGTCCGAGAATTGCAAGAAAGATATGAGCAAAAGGAACTGATCGAACAAAAGTAGTTTGGGATGTTAAAATTTTTTCATAAAACACGCGCATTCCTAATTCTCAGAAGGTGGTGCAATTTGCATTTTCCTTTCCGGGACCATCAGCGCTAACCATGACCCACTAATCCACTAGTAAAATACAAGCAACAGCAGTTATTTGTGCAGCTTTTAACCACAATAGCTCTTTCTCAGGATTGAGTTCAGCGTGAGATTCTTAAATAGATTGTATTTGTTGTACACAGATTGGAGATTTTTCAACATTAGCATTCGACTATGGATGTCCCAATTATGAATGCTGCTGCTAGACTTGCAATTTTGAAAAGCATTAGAGAGACTGTAGAGCAGGGGTGTGTGGGGAACCTGCGACCTGCGTGAACATTCGATATGACCTGCATCAGAATTTTCGTTAGTCGATTTAGAGTACAAAATCGCGTCAAAACGATTTGAAGCTCCTTCCATATTAAGCAGGTACTTAGACAGTAAGCCAGAAGCCTCTATCCCTTATGATAGTATGTTATAAGAAGCCTCTATAGCTCGTAGTAAGATAAAGGTAGAATTTTAAGACAAATCCATCGTTATTTGCGGACCGCCAGGGATAATCCACAATTCATGCGGCCGGTGATAGTAAATAGGTTCCCCACCCACCCTGCTGTAGTAGACAATGGGACTCAGTAATCGTGGCATGTAGTTGTTTCAAAACTATGCATAAGTTTTCACCAAAATCATGTTTAGACTAGCATGTGTTTGGTGTACGTAATAATACTACTCAGTACGATATTGTTATCATAAACTTAAGCCTACGAACTGTATGATATTGTAAAAACCGATCTTTGATCAGGCGAGGTTAGTGCGATGAATAAGAGCGCTTTTAATAAGACCAACATTTTTCTTCTTCATTGTAGACAAATTAAAGCCAGCAGATCATTCTTCATCTTGACAAAAAAACAGGCACCGGCAAGTGATATTGGAAAAAGGCAGGTAGCACACATGTGGTTGGTCTGTGACAGTGGCCTATAAACAGACTTAAGTTGCCCATTACCGTCTGCAAGATGATGTCGCCAAGCACTTCCTGATTTCCGTGCCTTTGAATTGGTGTTAGCTGCTTTTTTCTATTTCATGAAACACCAACCTTCCGTCTTGAAATTCCTGGTGACTAACCTATTGATCAACTTTACAATTATCAATGAAAAACAGGAGGTGAACTGATAAATGATTGCCATGGTCAGGGCCGGATTAAGAGGGGGCAACAGAGGCATTTGCACCACACACCCCCCGCTCCAAGGAGCCCCCGAGACGACAATTATTTGTTTTAAACAAAATACTCGTTTGAAAAATTGTCATTCAGAAGCGATACAAGAGGGCCATTCCGTGTCAATTCTCTTCTCAAGTAGTGGTCAAGGCACCCTCTACAATTTTCCTGAAATTTTACTCAAATTGTCATTACCCCATATGATGAACATCTGCAAAATTTGAATGAAACCTGTCAAGATTTGGCATGATTATAAAGCTTTTTAGTTGGGGGGGTGCAGCCTGGGGTGCGCAAATTGTTCATGTTTAGCCATGTTTAAAGCCTTATCACTGCCAAACTACATTAGTGAGCAACCCCAATTTTTCAGTGATGCTAGTAACTTTGCCAGATATTGAAAAAATAACATATCTACATTGTGACTTTCAAAGGTCAAAGGTCACGGACCTCCAAAGTTGACTGTTTCTAGCTCTTGCTACAAATTTTAAAACCTCCCCACGGTTTTATACCTTGATAGCTTTCGCTTATTTTTGGACGAGTTGTTGCTAATAAAATTATCTTTGACCTTAGAAAATTTTATTGCAAAATATCAAACGGTTTGTGAGATATCTTGGGCCAAACTTGGAACGAAATGAAAAAACTAGAAAAGTGGAGTACCTTTGTCGCCTTGGTTACCCATGACCGCAGGGAAAATTTGCGTTGACAATTTTTTCATATATTCACTACGATATGGCAAGTTTATCATACAAAATTAATTAATGGTTCTCAATGTTTTCATAGAGAAAAAATTTGACGAAGTTTGTGCAAAAACTACAACTTTGTGTAATACAGAGGTCTTAATATTCACTATTTTTCATTATACCATTGTTATTCAAGCTAGCGTTGTTACTTCACAAATTCATTATTAAATTCTAGAACTCTATTGTGTCTTGTGAAAAGTCAATCGCTTGTTTAAGTGAGATGAAACATAAATTTTTTCAGTTTCATTCCCATCACGTATTCGAAAGCACTCACATGAGCTTACAAAAAAACAGGGATGGCGAAACCATGGAGGGCAGGGGTAATTAAAAACTGAGGGGAACACTCAGAAGCGGACACTGAAAGCGTTTTTGAGGAACAATGGTTCTTTTCAATGCTCTTTGTGCTGGGTACGTTCAATAAACCTGCTGTTGCAGTTCCTGTTTGTGGTTTACTAGCTTTTTTATACCACATTGTGACTCAACCTTGTTTTTTCAAGCTGCTGCAAATCGTAGACCATTAACATAGTCCATTTCAATCACATCGTCGGCAATGACTAGCAGTTCAACAAGTCTTTACATTTACAAAACTTGTAGTGGGAAGAAGTGACTTGAAAATGACATCCGACATACGAGCTATTGCGAAAAATTCCTGAATACTTATTAACGCAATACGTCGAGTCGCTTTTATTTCCACTGTCAACCTAGGTTTTAATAATAAACCGTCCATACGAATATGACATCTTTGAAATCTTAGATAGAAAAATACGATGTTTGAAAATTGGAGCGGGTATTTCGTCTTGTGGCGAAATTAATTTAATCACTTGGGTTGGTTAGGTTAGCTTAGCAATAGAAGGATAATGCACCAGACTTGCACTCATCAAAATCTTCTTTTCTTCGTCTAGACCAGAGATTCCCAACCTCGGGTACATGTACCCCCAGGGGTACATTTGCCTATCCGAAGGGGTACATTTATGGTTAGCAATAGAAAAGTATAATCACATAATATTTGTTTTGAAATATTTATACATATATCAGTGAATAGTATTTTCAAAAATCATTATATGCATATTGTTAAATATATCTATAATGAACCATGATAAAATATTTTGTCATACGAGATTTTAGGGGTACATGTTCATCTGTGGAAATGTTGAAGGGGTACATGCTCATCTGTTGGAATGCTGAATGGGTACATGGCAAACAAAAGGTTGGGAACCCTTGGTCCAGACCATAGGTTCCCAACCTTTTTTGAAGCTGGAACCCCTTTCATAAAAATGAAGTAGCATTCGTACCCCCTCCTTTTAGAAAAGCGAAGAAATCAGAGAAATAGTCCGATATCGCAGTATTTTCTTTTTTTAAATTACTACTCGTAACCAGGACCGCAACCCAAGGGCGAGCAGGCAATTCCCCCCCCCTTCCGAACTTTTTTAAATCGTGTTTAGTTGTTACGTACAACCATTTCCTTACCCGCAAATATAAGCTAATTGCGGCCTTGCTCGTAACGTAGGCCTATTGACGACACAACAGAAAGCACTCAGCGTACTGTTTAACTTCCATACCTTATTGCTCATTAGAAACCAACCTAGTGACTTTTTTGCTGCTTCTCTGTAATTATCCGCTCATACGTTGACACGCAATTATGCAGAGCCACGCACAAATTGTTCGAAGGGTTCAAACGGTTTCGATATTTGTTTTTTCAAATGAAGTAGAGCGGAAAATCCAGATTCGAACAAATCTGTTGTTACAAAGAGCACTAGAGATGACAGGACTTTTGTACTCAATTTTTGGTAGTTTTGCATGGTTGAAGACCAGAAACTTTCGAGTATTGCAGCATCAAACAACAACGTCGCCATAAACATAACGTCACAATCGCATCACCGGCCATCTTCAGCGTGGTAACCGTAGGGCATAGTTATAAGTCGGGTCGGGCTTTTCGGTTCGGGCCGGGGTCGAACTTTTTTTAAGTTGGTCAAAATGTTTCCGGCCTGCACACAAAATTTTTCGCATTGAGGGACATTTTTGCAGCCAGTTACTGTTGAAGCAATCGAGTTGATTAAATCTTCAATAAATAATGATTTAATTGTGAATTATTTAGCCACGTTACTTCGCTATGCCACCAATTCCCCGCAGAAGCGCAAGTTGACTCAATAGGTAAACCTGGCTTTCGGGCCTAAATCGGGCTTCAAAAATAAATGTCGGGCTGGTGATTTTGTGTTCGGGCTTCAAAATGAAACCCGTTTACAACTCTCCCGCAGCGTGAAGCTGAAATAGCAATGTACGCATTTACCAATTTAATTTGTTAAATAGTAACGTTAGCTGGAATATAGACTGGATAATGTTTCTTTGAGTAATAGCGCTTGCAAGCTTTCATGAATCTTGATTATTTTGAAAAAAAGTATATCCAAAAATAACATACAAACTCTCACCCTCGAAAATCGCATTTCGGACCCCCGAAAATGTTGTCGCATCCGGACCTCGTTTCGAACCCCAAGGGGTCCGCGAACCTCCGGTTGGGAACGACTGGTCTAAACTAGAAAACAAATGCCGCTAATCATATTGCCTCCACAAAAAATAGAAGCAGGACTCATAAAAATGGTTTCAGACCCATGGTGAAGTAAAAGTGGTGAACTTTGGCACAGTTCCTCATGTGCATGCATCTGAACAAATAGAGATGTGTGCACGTTTGATACAAGTCAACTGCAAATAAAGTACTGTGGCTGCTCCAAACACTCCCAGACGGTTCAACACATCATATTTTAAATCTTTATAAGACGGCTGTTCGTAAGAGATTGACAAACAACCCAACCTTAAATTTTAGCGACTTCAAATAATTCCTGTAGTCGCTTTCACAATACGACTACGCGTATTGAAAGTACGAGTGCTAAGATCTTACACCACCGTCACTGTGACTTACAAGTTTTGAGTCAGCAAGCATTCTCAAGAAAAAAACAAGCCAAAACACGAGTGGCCTGACAATCCACGGCTACGACTACGAGCATCAATACTGCAGTGTTTGGCTCTACCGAACCATTTCTGCAAAACCAACTGACGTGGAATGTGCTGTCAGTAATTTAGCATCTGCAAACTTCACTTGTAAAGAAGATATAGCATAGAGTGCATCTGAAATACATTCTAAAGCATAATAAATGGATTGCTAATGTTGTTAGTCAGTTTTTCGCAAACTTACCATGCCAGTGACTACCGCGTGCACTGAGATTTAATTTACCCCATAAATGGAAGACAGTTTATGATGAACAGTCTTTCACAAGTAGAAAACTTCACCGCGCTATATTTCCGCTCTGCTGCTGTTGTAACGCAACTGCCGCTGATGGTCATCCTTGCGTTTTCAACGAGTTGACTTTTTTGAATGCATGCCTGCTTGAATTGACCTGGCCTCTCAAGCTAGTCACTCGGAGGCTTCCAGTTCAAAAGCGAAAGCCAACCTGCCTGATACATCTGATACAAAAGTTGAAAGATGACCCGCTTCTTCCAACAATGAATGAGGGCAGCCTTGTTTCATATCCAGAAAAATGTTACAAAACAACAAGGCCGCACAACATACACCAGCGCTTCCTGCTCAATCGCATCAAACGTGACAAGCTATTCACGGAGTTTCTCTGCTTGCCATCGCCACGCCAAACCAATACCGGCTTGCTGGGCGAGGCAGACAGGCGAGACGGTTAGCGATGCGGAACAATGAACCACAAGCTTTCGTATGATTTGCCATACATGTCCATGCCTTTTCTCTTTAGTATCATTTGTTGGCAGGAAATAAATGCTCGTAAAAATGTTCCACCAAAGCAACATTTTCCACTGGTTTAGACACAAACATTAAAGATAGTCACGAACTAACCAACTTTAAGATTTACTGTGTTTTTCGCTACTAAGAGTAGCCTACTGAAACTCAACTTTATGTTCAAATTCGCTTTTATTTTCAAGCTTGAATTAATCACATAACATTTATGGGGTTTCATACCTTGACAGCCACGTGGTTTTTGAGAAAAATTGAATGAATGTAAATTGTTTTTAGGAAGTACTATTTTCTAGTGTAGATCAAATTAATCGTCAATGTGAGTTTCCGGAAAAACCGTGTTGCATTTTCTTCCGATATCTAAATTGAGCATCATAGAAGAGTGGTACGACCGAAGGAGCTCAGCGGATTCATTATGCGGCTACGTGTTTTGCTACCAATTGTTCACTGAAAAATTGCTATTTTTACTGTGGACTTAACCAATAGCGAATTAACAATAGTACCAAATGTAGCAATTGGTACGGGCCCCGCGCTTTTGGGGACCCCACGGTTATTTGTATTTCTTTTTTTTTATGATTTATATATATATAATTTTTTCAGTCAAGAAGTCCATATTTTGCTAAATTTGCCTTAAGCAAATTTGCCATGAGCAAATTTTGATCGAAGGTTTTCAAGTGAAACTTTGTACGATTAGATTAAGCGAAGGTTTTTAATTGAATGCTTGTACGTTAGACTAACTGTGAGTTGAAATTAAAGTATTTTAAAGTGATTTGCAAAAGTACCACCCAAGAAATGAGGTCAAATTGCATCAACTTCCAGATATTGCTTGATTGCATTCAGTCCCGGATGTCTAGTGGTGACCGCATATAGGCAAAAAGAAATTTTGCCACCCCTTTTTCACCCAAGAAAAAATTTTTGTCCGTACTGTGTGAGCGCCGAAGGCATGATCATTCAAGTTTTGAAAAATTACACTTAAACATAATCGATTTTATTTCAAGTGGAGATTGATATGCTGGCTTAACCGTGTAGTCGTAGCAAGGTCAGGCAGATAACTCTAGAACAGGTGCTGCAAAAGGCCAAAGCAAAGCAACTCAGAAAAACTTATGAAAAATTTTTTCCGCCCCTCGAAATTCTGCCGCCCTAGGCTATAGCCTCGAAAGCCTATATGGGAAATCCGGACCTGATTTATTCTTATTTAATGCCATTATTTTTCATATTGTTACATCACATTGACCACTTCTTTATATAGCAGCGTCACTTTCTTTTTGGTGCTGCACAGTGTTGCCAGTTTGGCTTTTTTGAGGCCAAATTTGTAATTTTTGGCCTTTTTTCAACACCTTTGGCTTTTTTTTTTTTTGAAAAAGGGCCAAATGAAATTTGGCTTTTTTGACCTTTTTTGGCCAATTACATTTTTAATGTCGATTTGGCAGATTTAAAGATGATTTTGGCAGATTTCTGGACACTGGAAGATCTAACTCAGTTTCACCACTAATTTTAATCAGAATGACAATCTTTTAAAAATAGTCGTAGCTAAGAATACCACGGCTCCACACCCCCTATTCTGAATACAAATAATGGACAAACTACGAAAAGAACTAGCAGGTTTTCACTTTTAAGTGCTGTAAACGCTATGTAATGCCGACGTGTCACTTGTTTTCAGAAAAATACTCACAAGGGAGGAGTGGTAAAAGTTACAACGACGTTACAAAATTCCATAAATATTTTGGAACATACAGCTTTTTCAGGAGTCAGAAAACGAAAGCATTTGCGTAGACCTAATAACAATAGACTATTCTCATACATAACGTATCCAATTTTTATTGTATCGGCGCGACCACACCTGCTGATATCTTCCATTTTGTGATTTGTACCTTGTACCTACTACATCGAACGCAGATTGTATCTGAAGCAGGCAAACTAAACCCATATAGATAAAGGCTTAACCACAGAAGTTTTGACAAGAAGGTTTTAATGCAGAAATTACCATACCCCTGTTTAGGGGCTTCTTTATGGCTGGTTACCTGCTTTTCCAGGAAAACGAGTCTGACAGTAAGCGACAAAAAGTGGTTAGGATGCGAAATTTTACAGAGGGTAATTTTTGGAAATGCTGCAAAAATGTTACATGAATTATTTTCTTTGCTCTTCATTTGATGTTTGCAAACATTTCGCGCAAAATCAAAGGGAATTGCATACCTTATTCTTATTTGAGACAAATTCTCCAATTTCTATGACCATTCTTCATAAGTTTCACAACTTAATTTGCGCAGTTTGGAAAATAATTATGGTCACCAAATTTTACAGCACATTCAAAGCTACATTGCATCAACGTTGCAGTATGCCTTGCCAGATAATCTTAACTCAGAGTTGCGTTCTGAGCTCGCTGAAACATTAAATTATTCCTGGCACGCTATAAGCCTATTAGCCCAAAGCTTGTAAGCCACAGAAGTTTCAAGAAGTGAAAGTTAGGCTTCTAGAAACTTGTCGATACATCTCTATTTAAAAATAGTGTTATGCTAAGCCAGTAATTTGCTCTAGAACATATAACAGAACTTGTTGATTGACAAAAATAGGTAATCTGTGGTGACACATCAGTTGTAGCATTATCTCTGTACACCAATGATTTTCAGCCGGTGTTCGCTGAAAGTTTTCAGCTGTTTCGAAATAATTTATTAGGGAAATAATTATCCACTATCACCAGTTTGAATTTTCCATGTAGTACGAGAGCAACATAGAAGGTGTTCCGTCGCTCAAAAAAGGTTGAAAAGCACTGATGATCTACACTGAAAACTTCATTCTGGCAGTTTGAAACTGTGTTTATAAGATGTAAGAAACTTTGCACATGCTGCTCCAGGGCCTGGTGCGAAGCATTTGTCTTTGTTTTTAGGAAAAGCTTTTCTAAAAAAGCGATTTTTTCCTAAAAACAATTTTTTCTTTATTTTTGCACCGGACCGTCAATATTAACACCGGTCCGCTAACATGAAAATTATGTACCGGTTCATGAATATTAACAATTCACAGCATAGTATGTTTGCTTTCATATTTCGCCTAAGTCGCATTTGAAATTTTTGTTTGCGTAGTTTCAGCTGAGAGCAAACGATATCATACATTAACATATACTGATCGTATAGTCATTTGACTTGCATAATATTTGCCTCTGATTTTGTGTCATGTTTCTTAATAGAAACTCGTGGCATATTAAAAACAAACAAAATTAAAATCAGCTGGTGTCCAGGATGTGCAAACATTACAAAAAAGAGTTTCGTTTTACCCGCTGTGTAGAGTGTGCTCCCTTTGAGTGTCACCAGTGGTCTGCGGGCGCCCAACTCTGCTTACTTTCGCAGTGAATGCTGCAATCGGGCCAGGTCAATGGCAGTCAAACATGAACGTGTGTCTGAAAACGGACTTTTGTGCGTTTATCCTGCTCATTTGCTCCGATTGTTTGATTATACTTTCTGGACTGTAATGGATTGCATATCCTACTGAAGAAGATGACTATCCTACTGAAGGAACTGAAAATATCAAAATTGTGTGTTTTGTTGAACCTGCAGCTTGGATGACACATATAACTGCTTTTGAAATTCAAGAGTATCATTCTACACCCATTGTGCATTTTGCTTCATTTGTTGATAACTCAACACAAACCAGCTCAGGAAATCTTAAGTCAGACAGAGAGCATATCCAACGGTTTGGTAGGGAAAGTTAATGATTGGTGACGTTATGTTCATAGGTGGCTTTGACGCAGTGTGACAAAAATGGAAGGGTAAAATTTGTAGGAAATTAGCGCGAGGTCATATTTGGACGGCCGTACCACGGTTAGGGTGCAAGCAGTTAAAGTAGAGTGTAAAGCGTGTTTCGTTTTTCCCGTTTCTGCTCGGCCCTCACGAATCAAAACAAACATTGTATATTCTAAACAGCAAACGAAACGATTGAGAAAAAAGGACCTACATAATCTGTGAAGAAACACCAAAGCATACGCGGCTGCCATGTTAATTTTGTCACTATATTTCTGTCCTGACTGCAGAACTCAGTCATTTTGTGTCACGGATACGTTTAAACAAAAATAAGCATGCTGCTTTTTGATGTTACCAACTGAAATAATAGTTTCACTTGGATGTAGTGTTTCCATCCCGGGTTTTCCAGAACCCGAAACCCGTTTTTGGCGATTTTCTACTACCTGAAACCCGTTTTTTTTCAACACCAAACACGGGTATTTAAAAAAACCTGGAATTGCTGTTGCATTCAAATATTAGTAATTCTGATAACACTGAAGTTGCAGATTGGTGCCTGTAACGGCCAAATTCGCACGCTTGAACTTTCAGCTATCATGAGGCACGAAGTGCGGGTTTGCTCTGTAACCACCGTACGTTTCGTTGTTGGTCCGTTTATATTTTCGTTCAATTGACCTACCGTATTTAGACAGATCGTGACGTCATTTTGCACATAATAGGTGTCCACGCGAACTTTAGTCTTTCGCTAATCTAATCAAAGTCGCTTCTAAAGGAAAGCCAAATATTTTGTAGAAAGTTATTGCAAACTGAAAAGGAACGAATCGATTTTGCCAAGAATCACAGCTTGCATATGAACTAACACAAAACAGTGTATAATATAAATGAACTAACTTGTAACTACAAGACAATGGCATACCTTTGAAGAAAACTACCTCACGTGGTAGTTATTAAATATATTTTAATCATATACATTAAGTTTAAAGATGTTCATTATCAAAGAAAATCAGAAGCTTACAGTCATTTCTTATACAACATAGTTCAACAAACACTAAACTGCAATTTGTTCTCTGTTATACAAAAGGAAGTGGATCAAGCACTGAAAGTTTTATCAACCATCAACCATTTGAAATTGTCGACGTCACAATAAAATCAAAGCACAGAATCCATGTAATCCATGAGAGTGAGGACTACAAAACTATTCCGGCACAGGAAGAGATCCGATCACAAATTGTGAAAAAGGAAATGAGTCTTTTTGAGGCCACAAAGAAGAGGTCAAATAACCTTGAAAAACTGTTCCATGCCTTAATTACGATCAAGCCCAAATCAGTGGAACCAGAAAGGGCTTTTTCAGCCATGGGACTATTTGTCACAAAACTCAGAAACAGAATGAATGATGAAAATAGTTTGATTGTTATGCGTCAGTGCTATAAAAATCATTGAAAAACTGTGCTTACCTTAATTAACAATTCGCTATTAAATTGTGCAGGGACCAACAGTAGTAATTTCACAACGAGATTGAGTTTTCATCGCTGAAAGTCGCATTCATTTCAAAACCCGAAACAAACGGGTTTGCCCGGGTTTCTTTTCTCAGCTACCCGAAACCCGGGTCTTAAAATTTTGCCACAAATCCGAAACACTACTTGGATGACAACTTCGTATTTCGCTAGGCGACGCTTTAAGTCAATGTTGAATTACGCCATTCTGAAACCCAAGCAAAACGTTCGAGAATCGTTTGCTTGGTAATCGAAAATACCGCTGACAATAGATACGCTCACACAATCACCACGCGGTACTGTTCAATCCATATTTGGAGTTATCACTCGAGCTCATCGTTAAAACCCGATTGTCGGCGTGGTGTGGCCGGTAACTGAGTCACGGGGCTGCGCTCAAGCCCTCTTAGTCCATGCGTTCAACAAGCTTCCGCGTAGCAACACGTTCCGTGAGGGCTGACAGTTCTTTATGATGACAAAGCTTCATATGTGGAAAATGACGTTAGTACCATCGGGCGACAGTTGAATAGACCAAGACTGTCTATTGATATAATTACCTGATATAATTACCGAAATAGGAAGGAAACGGCATCAATGAAATGCCGTGATTGCTTGTGGGCATTTATACGCTAGATATGTTGCTGATGTCGCGGGGATTTACCAGGGCACCGCCTTCGCTTGCTGAAAACGCACGACTTTCTCTTGGTGTGCCAAACAAGCGACTGGCCCGCTATGCCAGATCGAAAATAACTGGCTAAATCTTGTTCAGGCCACCAGCAACTCTTGCGAAAAGCAATATTCGTAGCCTCAAACTGAGGTACCTACGAAACCTTTTTCAATTACGTGTTTGGCCCACATGATAGTGGTCAGAAAAAAACACAAAGACACACAAACCCTGAGACGCAGCAGACCACCGGCTAGACGTTACGCAGTGGGAAAAAATCGAGATTAGGCAAAAAGCATCATACATTTGAAGTGAGCGTATAAAAATAGTTACATGAATATGCACATTGTTGAGCAAAAGCGTACAAATTGTTTATACTCAAGACATAAAAACTCCTGAAAAAATAGGTAACTTGATGTGGGCGAACACTTGCGGTCGCAGGGATGTAATGCAAAATTCGATAGGCGTTGTTGTAGGCATCGCGGCAGGGTCGTCGCCAGCGGGGGGCCATTGACTACAGCCAAGGATCTGAAAGGCATATACATATCAAACCATAATTAATCAAACAGTCGTGATAAAACGCACAACGGAAGAAGAATCGCATTATATGACAAACCTCAATGCCACTCACCATTTGCGCAGTTGAAATAGAATCGTACCCTCCTGTTTTTACTAAAGACAAGAAGTCGCGCAAACGTTTCGCAAGGAAAATGGCGAAAGAAAATACAATTTCTGGAAGTACGTCTCTCTCCATTCTCCAGCATGGTGCCGACGGTGGTTTCTGCCATTGTTCGAGGCCGTAACACGTGAGCAGTGGCGTAGCCAGCCCAAAAATTTGGGGGGCAAAATGCTTGATTTTAGGCGAATAACACTATTTTGTTTGGAAAAACGCCTCTCAAAGCACAAAATGGCTATATTTTCCAAACATTTTGGGGGGCAATCGCCCCTTTGGCCCTCCCTGGCTACGCCTATGCACGTGACCCCTTTTTTCTGTCGTTTATGTGATTTTAAATTGCAATCCTTTACTTCCCTTTTGCTACACTCTATTTCATGTCGTGGTTAGTTCTTTTTGTAGACACAGCTGAAGTTTTAACATTGTGTTTTTTATTACTGAAAGTATAAACCATTCATTCAGTGAATTAACGACCGTTTATAAAGTTAGTGCTCCCACTGACTATGGTTAGGAATTGTTTCAGCTAATTTCCTCTGTCCTAAAACTACAATTCTCGGCAATACAGAAGTTGTATATTCTCCAGTTGCGCTAGCAAAATGCAACTTTGTTAGGTATGGTTCAACTTACGAATAGGCTCGAGTCAAGAAATGAGCAATAGGTGGGAATTGTGTCTGACAAAAGTGCCATCAATATGCTCACATACAAGAAAAAAATAGATGGATCAAGATCAATGTTGATAGAAAACTGATGTTGCATTGGTAAATATCGATTTGGATATTAACACTGTGCGTGTTGACGACACCAAACCTTTATCAAAATATTAGCAACGACACACAGTAAAAAAGCAGTGACTGAAAAAGATTGTTGATCTTACAAATTTTGAAACTTTAATGGATATGCAAAAATTTATCTTGTTTGTTTTCGCAGTACAAAAAAGTGGTAAGTGGGGTACGTTTTTCCCAAGTACCTTGTACCTTGACTTTCTTGCCTACAACAAAAATTTTGCTCTTGACTTCGGAAATCATTTTTGCTTTTCCTTAATGTCTCACGAAGCCAGTGGCGTACCCAGCACAAAATTTTGGGGGGGGCAAAATGTTTGATTTTAGGCGAATAACTATATTTTGTTTAGAAAAACGCCCCACAAAGGACAAAATGACTAAATTTTTTAAAATTTGGGGGGGCCATGGCCCATTTGACCCCTCCTGGCTACACCTATGCACGAAGAACGCATTGCGTGAAACTTAGGCCTTGGTTCGCATCGCCGAAATTTCAACACAATGTTGAAAGCTGAATCTGCGAGCAAAGTTTTGCAGTTTCTTCTACATATCACTGCCATGAATGAATTGAGATGGTCAGATCAGATGAAATGGGGAGCGACGGTCAGCATTTCTGGTCTGGGACTTCATCTAGTTAGAGGACCGCAAAGGCAAAGACAAAACATAACTAAGCGATAAATAAAGAACTTACATGTCGTGAAAGAACGTAACGAAAACGAGTCTCTTTGTTGAACGCTGAGACGCTCCGAACCTGCCCAAGCAACGACTTTAGCTCCCTAGCACCCTCTTACAAAACGTGGTTGTGGATGCAGTCGAGGGTTATTTTCAATCATGATATTTCAGACATTTTTTGAGTTGGTTGTCTGCTGCAATAATTTTTGGGGCATTTCTTGAACGAATAGTCGACTTTAAATCTCATGGAATTAGGGGATGGGTTTGCGATTTTGTTGCTATTTTTGTGAGTTAATTGAAGGCATGGCATACGTACAAGAACGCAAGACATCAGAAAGATTTTCTTCGGCGCCCATCTCCGCCTTGCTCTACATCTACGTTTCAGGACTTTCGTAGTGAATGCATCACTGGTGGCAAGTCAATATCAGCACCGCGCGTGCTTCCCTTACCTTGCACCCACCCGTTAATGCAGACATCGGTATGGACAGGCCTCGAGTGTCGTTTTTTAAGTCTTTGGTATGACCCACCGGGAACCGAACCCATCCTGCTAGCTTTAGTGACGGGAAACCAGAACTGTACCAGTTCGCCAGTAATTGCTTGCAGCCGAAAATTCATAATAAATTAGATTGCCAACGAAACACATATACCACGTAACTACAAATTTGCGGGGGTTCGGGCCATCTGGTGAGAGATTTTATTGATAAGAAATATGGCTAAGCCAGGACACTTGTAACTCTTTTCCCGAGCATTTTGGTGTTTTCAAAGCTCGTGCTTCAGGTTTTGAAAGTTAGCAGTTCTTTCGCAAATTTTAGTAACCTCTAATGACTGGTTTGCCACAACGATTGCTTCAACCTGGCGGTGTTCAATATGAAATACTCTGGTTTTGCAGTATCTGATTGCACACTGCCCTTCTGTGAGTCAACACGATAGGTAACTGAACCTCGGGCACGAAACCACACACATGAGATCATTGCCAGTTGGGTTGCTATGCCACCGAAGTCTGAATGTCCGACACTCGACATCCAACCAGCACTGAAACATCGACACCAGTTTGTGGTTAAAAATTGCAAGGGGGCCTTGAACAGATATTCCCTTGGCTATCAGCCTTCTTGCGAATCCTTTCAAGGAAAAATCTACAAAATCTTTACTTGTTGTATGTACAACAGGCATCCAATACAAATCGATGAGATTATGGTTGTTTGATGGATATATTATTACCATCATTTCTCTGGTAAACGAACCACTACGCAAACAACAAAGTTCAAGATTTATTATATTTATTATTCTGACCTTTGTACTGTACATGTTTTCAGGCACTACGTCCATGTTTTGAACCATAGTATGCTTTGCGTTTATTTTTTTCTTTCTCTTCTAACGAATAATCAAGGACGCTTTTCTTTGAAAGTCCCTCAAGAAATTTTAGAGATTATGGTCTATACACCAAGGAAGCTCGGACCCCACGATAAAGCAATTAATGTTTAGACCTAAACATATTTGTTAGAAAACGGGAAGACCGGAAGTTCGATAGTACCAGCAATGAATGTTTTGCGTTGCATGTGTGGAAGCTTTCTAAAGTAACTCTTTCTCGTGCAAAGATTATAGCAAAATAGTTGTTTTCACACGTGCATGACGTCATTTGCCCAGTTATGAGTGGAAAAGCTTATTTTAGCGCCATAGGAAATGTTTTTGTAGTATTTCTACCGTATGAATGTCATGATTTTTACGATCAAAGCCTAATTTTCATTACGGGCAGCGTCTAAATATCATCAAACTCCTTTCAAAAGCAAAATATGCACTGAAAGAAAATCGTACGCGTCAGATGTCAAGGCTTGGTTGAGCAGGAAAAGATTTTGACGTGGTTTGTTTACATACACGTGTAAACACGAGCATGATCTGTTTTCGAAGTCGTACGGTCCACATTGGGTTTGTTGTCGTGCCAACGAAGGGCTGCGCTTTTCCGTTCGAGTGCGTCTCAAAACAATTCATTTCCTCGATGTGGATCACCTTCATCTGGAAATTTAGTCAAAGCGAAACAGATCTTGCGCTTTTTTCAGGTCATAACCTTGTTTTGAAAACAAACACAGTGGAAAGTATGTGCGTGGTAATACGCTGGTACTTGAAATTGAAAATCACCCGCAGTCTGATGTTATTTGTACTGCGTTCAGTAGGCCGACAGCATGACACCAGCTACAAGAGTCGCTTTGCTGATGTTGACTAGTAAGCGATTACTTTCATTGTTTTTTTATTTAAAAATTTTTCGATTGCAAACGTTATGCAAAACAAATGATAAAGTAACTTTGCGGTGTAAGCTTGTTCAGTTTGTCTGAGTTTCCAGCAAATTAACATACTATCCGTTTTCAAGTTCAATTGTGAAGTATAGTTGTAATTTTTTTAAATGTATGACGGATAAAAGTATTAACAGCTTAGAACAGGCCTGCACAACTCAGAAAGCTCGAAGGGCCAAATTGTCAACATAAATTTGCCGCGGGCCGCAAAGGTCTATTTCATTTCGATGTAGAGATTTCGTTGTAAAGGGATTCTGTGAACGACAATTACTTATTCGAGGTAGAGCTTTTGCACATTTTCTACAAATGAGAAAGCTCTTGCGGGCCGAAAGAAAAGCTTTGGCGGGCCGTATGTTGTGCAGGCCTGGCTTAGAAAGACGGAATGACTTAGAAGGACATAACCATTCTCTTGTGTATCTCGCGCTTACAGTTTATCTGTTGTACAGTTGTAGCGGTTTCCAACTGTGACGATAGCTCGCCTGCAGGTCAAAGTAAGTAAAGTTTTCCAAAGTCATTATAATAAGAGCGATTGTCTGTGGTCAGGGGCGGACCCAGAGGGGGGCGATTGGGGCAACCGTAACTTGATTCACCATTATTTTTTACAATTCGAAAAACAGTACTCGCGATATAAAGCCATTTTGTTGTCCACTGTTTTATCGCAGCAGTGTTGTGAGGTATACTTCATCCCTCTTGCAATAGCGAAGCCGTTATGAGACTTGACTACCAAATATTACTGAAATCACTTCCCCCCTAATCCTACTGTCTGGATCCGCCCCTGTCTGTGGTTGTAACAACTTAGTGGTGCGATATGTTTACAAGTTGGTGAGTCTTTTCAAGAGCAAAACCCGGAAAGATTAGCTCTCTCTTTCAGTTGAAGTCAGAAGGAATGCTGCACAATCAATTTCGCCTAGTCATTAACTTAAATAAAACCTCGTTGAATGGTTTTTAACGCAAGATCAGTGCGCAACCACTATTGGGGGCATCTGTGTAAAAAAGTATGTTTTACAATTTTCCCACACTAACATGTCAATACTTTTCCCTTCAAAAGTACGGCAATCGTTACCGTTTTGCTGTACTGTGTATGAAGATGCCCCTTATTTTTGTAAAAGAGTAAATATAAGACAAATATAAAAGGCGTAAAAGACTTGTTGAGAAGGCAATTTACACATCGAACAAATTTAACATGCCGAGAGACGTGCTTATAGCTGACATCTGCCAAAAACAGAAGATCACTCCTCGCAAGAAAAGATTTTAAGAGACAAAAACAAATTTCAAGATTTAGATCAAATACATGTACCACAATTGGAGGTCCCTTGCGTTTCTAATCAACCTGTTTATCTTGTTGGTTCAGTTTGCTTTTT
>JGI24022J15233_10000412_pt1 | contig 26410 bp, 19 predicted proteins | sample Ectturendosymbi2_FD_15233 | JGI IMG/M metagenome (IMG submission 15233)
CTGCAAAGTTCGATCACTCAATCACAGAGTAAAACGCGATTATAGTGTTCAAAGAATAGTGACGAGTACAAACAATCTGACTGTATCAAAGCACGTAACCAAAAGTTGTTAGATTTTCTGCATCTTTCGAGAAACAGGTACTTGTATTTACGTAACAGTGCCTCAATGACTGTCAAGTTGTAATCAGGTTAGCTAAAAAAGGGGAGGAGCGGAACTAATGTAATACTGCACAGGGTGAGGGACTTAGTTACAGAAAGTGCAAAATATGCCATTATCGTACAGAAGACAATAGTGTGAGTGTAGCTTACAGAAAACACAAATATTCGGAAGGCAATACTTATTGTTATTCATTGAAGAGAGGCAAGTGGTGGGCAGCAACACTGGTTAATTAATGCACTGAGTCTGAAGAAGTGCCCTGTGAAAGGCAGAGCTCCATAAATAAAAATAGCGGAGTTTGGTTGCGGAGGTTTGATGACATAACCAGAGTTGCTAAAACCGATATTTTGCATTTGAGCAATGAGAACTAAACAGTAGTAAAAATAATTGTACTGCAAAAGGTGATATTACACTACGGTAAAAAAGTCTATTTTGAAGTTTGATAATTTTTGGTTGTATCTGAGTTTCACAATGGTTCAGGGACAAAAAAATAAGTTTCAACAGTTGTGAATGTATACAATTTTTAGATGTCGCAAACATTTTTATGCCTTCCATGTTTGGGGGAAATGCATAGCCCTAGTTGTAATGATACAACATTTATCCTTTACTTTCTCTCATTTTTTTGCTTTTGCAACGCAACTTTTTCCACTCCGATTATGTCATCAAAGCTCTGCTATTTATGGAGCTCCGCCTTTTACAGGGCACCCACTGAGGATGGCTAAAATAAGATCAAACTTGCACATGGGCCAATTGGCAGCATTCCCCCTGACTACAGCCAGGGATTCCCTGGGGGACAAGCAGGGTTGCCAGAGATTGCGTCAAAAATTGGCAAATATTGTCATAAATCACTGTCTTCCAAAATATTTGCCAATTTCTTTGGCAATATTTTTAATGCTAAAAATTTGCCATTTTTGAACTACCAATTGCGACTATTGCTATTAACAAAATTAACAAATTAAACAAAAGGCAGTGGCTATAAATAAGCCTGTGGATCTTGAAATTTGAAAACTTATTCATATGCCACCTGTGACGTAACAGTAGTGCACGACGAGAGTGCAGTAGGCTTGGTAGAAACGAAGCAAACGTAAAAGATACAGTAAACCCTAACTTCCTAATGCTAACCTAACACTAAGCTAAGGCTAACCTAACACTAACCTGTAAAGGTAGCACATAACCCTGATAAAAAGTAAAGAAAAAAAAGTAAAGTCGGCAAGGTGAGAGTCGATCCGAAAACCATTGGCATAGCAGCTGTAATGCATAACCCCTAGGCTACGAGATCCACGCCGTTTGAATGACAAACTGACCCTTTTATTTGAATTGCGTCAGGCCAGGTATATGTATCCGTAGTCACTTCTTGAACAAAAACTTTAGACAGTACAGGCAGCTCAGATAATATGCCGGAATATGATTTACTGCTTAAAGAATTGCTGTAATTTTTGTAGTGTTTCATTTGACAACCAAGCATAAGTGTGAATTTATTTAAAAATTGACTTGCTGTTACTGTGTTTCAGGTCTCGTTGTGCTTCGGTTTGTCTTGTGTGCATTTAAAGTAATAATTTTGTAAACGATCAAATCTGAAATTGCTTCCGGTTTTCAACTAGGACTGAAATATTACTTTACATTTTTGACTATGAACCATAAGGAATCATTTTGCAGCCAAGAATCAAGGACCAGGGTCTATGATCTAAACCAGTGTTTCTCAAACTTTTTTATTCCAAATCCCCTTTTCACTCCCGACACGTTGGTTTCACCCCCAAGCCTAATAAAGCAAACACAAGGTAGTAAGTTTAAAGAATTTTACTTCAAGAAAGTATTAAAGAGTTGAACTAAGCCATTAAAGAGCTGAATTAAGCAACTGTATTATGACGCTAATGTTAGTAGGCCTACGTTCAGAATTCTTGTGAAAATAATCCACATTGTAGCTGGGCACATAGACGATCCACAGTAAAAATTTAACAGATAAAATGCTTTAAGCTACTGAAGAAAACTCAGTGATCGATCAATGGTTGAACATTTTTCCCCTTTGTGTTGTTTTCTCCCTTCTTCCGTATCCCGTAAAAACATCCTCAAGCGGGTCATTCTGCCCACTTTGAGGACGACTGAACTAAACTAAACAGAGGATATATTTCGCCTACTGAGCATGCGTTTTTATTCCCATAAAACTGACCTTGTCTGAATTGTCAAACTTAGATAATTTGAAAGTATGGAAAAATATGAATTGCAAAAAACTATGAAATCAGTATGTATTGCTAAAAAATTGCCATTTTGTAACGAAAAATTAATATTGCCATTTTCAAAAATTTTATGCTAAAATTTTGCTATAAATTAGACAAATACTTGCCATATTTTCTGTCATGCATCTGGCAACCCTGTGGACAAGCGCTGGTGGAGCCACTGTCGCTCCCTGGGGTCACCTGTCACATCAACTAGTTTGCTTGCAAGGCAGCTGAAAAATGGGACAGTGGACTTGCTGTACACACCAGTGGTTTTGATTGCAGCTGGTTGAAAATAATAATTGCCAAGAAGGTCATTGTATTTTTGGCATTTGCCAGTCTCGGCATCAGTTGCTACACTGCCTGGTTTAGCGCTGCTGACTATGTAGTGACTTGGAGCAAAGGTGTTCACAACTGTTGTGTCCAATGTGAGGCTCCTGCCCTTGTACCAAGGGTTCAGAGTGAGACCATCAGGTCTCCTTCTGTCATTTGTCAACAAGGGGCTCCAAGACAGAGGCGAGACCAATGCAGGTCTGTGACCTTTTGAGAATGGGGTTGATGGATGAGTGTCTGGGAAAGCGGCCCGCGGCCTCAATGCAGGAGAGGCCATGGAGCACCAGCCTATCAACAATCTTACCACAGCAGCATTCCGTGGTTCAAAAATTTTGGCATCAGTTCAAAGGGCGATTGCAATTTGGAACTCATCAGGGCTCAGCAGATTTCCGACACCAGCAATTGGGAAGGCTTCTGACCAAGCAGCAGTGTCATGTGGCTCTTCTGTGCAGTGAGTAGCTGACAGTGGTTCCAAGGTCTTGGGGTATTGAGCAAGGCAGTGAATCTCTGCAAGCAAGGTCATCCCAGGCTGATTGTGTTTGTTTTTGTAGTGGGGATGAATCATGAAGTGCAGACCNGGTGTCAGTTGCATTGATTACTTCCCCATGAAGTGGTGTGAGAGAGGGAAGCAACCTGTTGACAAGGCCTTGAGAGGCAAAAGACGATGAAAGGAAACATGGCAGAGAAAGGTCTGTTGCAGAATGGAAGTCAAGGCCTCCATGTCAGATTGGCAACGATGCTTGTGACCGACTTTCTTTTCTTTTCCAAATGTCACAACGTTCTAAATTGTAGAAAATGTTGTAACAGCTCGACCTCAAATAAGTGATCTGCTTTGAGAAGCCCTTGTTCAATCCCCTTGTTTTCACAAGTGGAAGGATGGCACTGGAATGCACCAAGGTCAACAAATGACTGGCAGAAAAAATAGTAGAAAAATACAGGGAGCCATATGCATCTGTCATAACATGCATTAAACCAAAGCTCAGATTTTCCCTTTCTAAGGAGCACCCTTGCTGCAATATGAGGCTTTCGAGGCAAACGGAGTGACGCTTACCTCCCGGATCTCACAGATATGGACTTCAGTTTGATTCCTAATCCTAGGTCCGCAATATTTTAACTCAATTATTTTGTAAATATTAGCCTAGATTGTGTTTATCCATCACAATGAATGACACAATCTATAAAAGAAACAATGTTAGTTGTGTGCCATTTGTTAAAGTCTTGAACTCAATCATAAAATGTGAATCAAATGTTAAAAGACTAAAGAGCATTACAACACACAAAGCATGACAAGCATATATAATATGAAACTGGGAAACTAAGTAAATTGGTTGCAGTCGTAGCAAATTAGCAGAGGGACAACAAGGAGCATATGAACAGCAGAGAAATATGCAAATAATAGAAATGCACATATGCAAGAAGCAAGCATCAATGGTCATTGAAAAACTGAAAGTTTTATAGTTGTCATGGTATTACAATGAAAATGTAGATTTTTGAAGTGCATGGTATTCGATGAAAGCAATTTTGATTAGAGTCGACCATGAAGAAATACTACTGTTGCCGGTCAAACTTTGGTTGAACATCAAGTCAGAAAATAATGCTAATGAACATGTTGGTGGAATCATTATGATGCACTGACAATGAATATACTGTTAGGGTTGTAGGGTTAGTGTTTTAGGATTAGCATTTTAGTAGGGTTAGCGTTTTAATGTTTCAGGCTTAGTGTTTTAGGGTTGGTTTTACATTTACGATTAGGGTTTAGAGTTACATTATGGTTGGGATTTAACCTGAGCAATGACTTAGCAGTCCTCATGAGCGTTGCCGCTGCCTGTTGTGGCTGTGCATGATAGGTGTAGGTAGGCCTACCTTATGTTAGGTGACATCTTCATTGCACGTGACTTCGTAAAACTCACCTCTGACAGGTTTTGTGCATGTTATGTTCATTGTCAGTCCATCATAATGAGTCCACCAACATGTTTATTATCATTGTTTTTGATTTGAGTTCAACTAAAAACTGACTGATTGATTTTGCCGCAACATTAGGTTGTGGATTCTTTGAGAATAGTTGTTGTACAAGCAAATGTTTTTTAATTTGGCAATCAAAATTACAACCAATAACCAATTTTGATATGGAATGATAGCAAAATAGGCGTCTATAATCTTGATCCTCTACTCCATAACTGTTTGCTGCTTGATCCAGTCAAGCAGAGAAATAAAACTTGGGAGCTTCAAGTATGATTTACGTAGAAAGCAAAAGCCTGGGTTAATTTGATATAAAGATGATAAATTGGATATATTTTTGGCCCACTTTGTAAGTTGTCACAACATTGATAAAAAGTGGTTTCCTTGCATTGTCTTATTCTGCTTTTCGTAGTTTCAGTATGTTGATAAAATAATCCATGGTGTTGTAGTCAAGTTCTTGGTTATACTGTAAATGTACTTTGTAAACTGCAAGCTTTGTAGTAATTAGGGTAGAGTTCTCATTTTCACTGTTCACAGTTTCTTGAGGATTTGGCAGAACCAGCCCATCATGCCTGAGCTAACCGTTGTATTTTATCATTACAGACATACTACAGCAGCAATGATACATGAACTCAGCAAGGTATTAAAACAGTGGAACTACTTACAGGTCATGGGTTCACACTTGGTGTCTAAGTGTTGTCATTTGTGGTGTCCTTGCTGAGTTAATGTATCTGCGGTTATGTGGGTATGAATAGATTGCTATTGTTGCGTGTCTTTCTGTTACACCTTCCTGTGGCAAAATGCTAAAACCGTTTTTGGTAAACAGTCTTGTTGGGCCACTGTAGCTTTTGCGTAGGTATAGCTGTTGGAAAGAATAATCTTTTCAATTTTCTAGAATGACCTTTATGTTGAGTTTGTGAATGCATTTTTGGAGCTATCATCAAGAAAAAACAATTTTCATCATGGATATTTTTCCATACAGAAAGTATGTCAAACGGGTTTCGAAATACATGTGTCCTTATCATCTAGTGTTGGTTTATAGCTCAGCCAGAGTTCCCACCTCAATTCAAATTATTATTTCATAGCAAGGAAACATGTAAGCTTGTGTGCATATATATGAATTTTCACACTACTTTTGTTTCTTAAATGCAGTGGTGGTTATGTTTTATAACAATGCTTATTGTGTGCAAAAAGGAATGATCATTCTGTTGGATAATACCCAAGTAGTACCCATTATTCTTGAAGTTGTTTAGAAGTTTATTCTGAAGTTCAAGGAAATGGATAAAGCAGTCTGTGTAAGTTAATTTTTCATTTTTTAATGTAGCAACTTAACTTTTGTGTGTGATTTTTGGTGTTGCTTGTCAAACATACATGGTAATTTTGGTTTGAACAAAAGTAGGTTGATTGACTAGAATCCATCTTCACTGAAATATTTTAACAACCTTGAACAAGTGCTAGGTCAATGTCTATTTAAAAGCAAAGCAGTAAAACAATTGGTGGAAAAATATGTTAGATCTTTGGTGCTTTATGTAATCTAGAAGTCAGTAACTTGTTTACTATGAAGTGCTTGTTGCATCAAATAAATTTGAACAGGATATTTTATCACTGAATGGTTGATAAATTCTCTGTGTTCATTTGTTTTCTCATTTGAAAATCAGATTTGATTGAAAATCAGATTTCTTTGCTCAAAGTATTTTTCATTTACTCTATTTTGTAAACAAAGTAATTCAATTAAGAAATGTGATTATCTCTGTAGTTGTGATTAATATTCAGAATTAACTGGTAGTGTAAATAGGCTTTTGTTGTGATTGTTAACAGTTTAGACAATGGTAAAAGTAAGCCAGAACAGTCTGGAATGCCATTCCAGTAAAATAATTATTGCCACTATGACATACCAATAAGAGTCTTAGTGCGAGTGTGTTGCAAGTATGGAAAAATTACTTAGCAAAATTCATCTATTTAACAGTTGCATAAAATAAGTTATGGGAGGTTGTGACTGCTGCCCAAGAGGCCTGGCACTCATCATCAGGAGACGTTGTGCTATAACCCCAGTTTCTGTCCTGGCAGTTGAAGTCACCAGCATATAGATATACTGGGGTGTGGGAGTGTCAGGATGGCTGTAGGTGTGAGGGTGGAGGCTGGTGATGATCTTACAGCAAGTTTTTTTAAGGTGTTTTAGGGACCCAATTCGCTGAATCCCTAGAATCACAGAAAATTATCATCGGGTCCTTAGAATAAGAGAAAATCGGGTTCCTAGAATCAGAGAAAATCAGGTCCCTAGAATTACAGAAATTGGGTCCCTACAGGTCCATACTGGGTACCTAACATTTTCCTTAACCCTTTCAGTCCCGGGGGCCCAATTTTTGCTGAAAATATTTGAAAAGTTTGCAAAGCCATACCTTGCCAGCAGCTAGAGCTAGAGAGGTGTTCAAACCCTCTATGGATTCAGCAAGTCTTATACCTGAGATTGAAAAAAAATTTTTGGGTTGGGTTTGGGGTTTTCCATTGCCTATATCACAATGGAAGGGTGTTTTTGCATTTTAGGCTAGGTTTACTGGCCCTGGGCTCCAGCCAAATGGGCCATTTTTTGTCCCAAATATTTTTTGCATTTTGACTCGAATATGAGTCTTTAGAGCCCTTGATTGACTTGCTAGCATGTCTGGAGCCAAACTTATGGCAGAAAAACCTAGTTTTTGGCAAAAGTTTAAAAAAAGTGCCATTAGCTGCTTCTGGCCAACCTTTGGCCAATCATAATCAGCAGCAAGATTGAGCTAGAGAGCTATTCAAACCCTCTGAAGATTCGTGAACTCTTGTGCAATAGAATTAAAAAAAAATTTTTAGAATTTCTTTTGGCTTTGTTGGCCCATGACCCCTAGATATTCTTAAAATGTTATCCGCGGATCCAAACTGCGGACATTGTATCTCAAAGTCTTGTTGGATTCCTGACTCAAATACAAGTCTTTAGAGCCCTTGATTGACTTTCTAGCATGTCTGGTTCAAAAGTTAGGCCAAAAAACAGCTAATTAGTAAGGAGCTTTTCTCAATTTGTTAGGGATTTCCCTAATTATTTTAAGTTTTTTTGGCCCTAATTTTGGAACCAGGAACGCTAAAAACCTATTTGGACCCTTCAAAGTCCTGAAATGTAACCAAAAACAGTTGGATTAGAACTGTGGGATATAAAAGTACACCTAAAAGTCCCATGTTCCTAACAATTAAAATTCTGAAATTCTCTAGTGTTTAGCAGCCATCAGATGAAATGTAAATTCAAAGTTGTTGCAGAGTGTGCATAAAACAATTCATCATCTTTAACATGTTGGCTGCCAGTGTATGATATATTTGTACTTTGAAACCCCACATTAGACTATTTTCATGCCATTTTGCAACTCTATAACTTACCAGGAGATTGAGCTAGGGAGCTGTTCAAACCCTCAAAAGGTAAGCAAGTCTTCTAGCTTGCATTTTAAACACTTTGGAAAGTTTTGGATTTCAGGTTTTTTATGGGTGATGTCATAAGAGGGTAGGTTTAAGGCAGGATCACCAACATGGTGCCCTTGGACGCCAGGTCGCCCATAGGGACCATGTGGGTTGCCCGCGGGCCTGTTCTGACAATAGCATAAACATGATCATTGTCTTCACATTGATGAATATCTTTAATTTTTATTAGTCATAACATTTGAAGACAAATTAAGCAAATTTTTATTTCAGAAGTCTGTGTATCAAACTGGTATATACTTGGTAGCCCTTCACATGAATCTGTACCAAGAAGTAGCTCTCAGTTTCAAAAAGGTTGGTGACCCCTGGTTTAAGGGTTTTTTGCATGACGTCATTGGGCCCTGGGTGCCAACCCAATGGGCCAATGTTTTGGCTCTAGTTTTTATTGGAAACTAGGCTATAATACTAAGAGATCGACCGATATGGCCTTTTTGGGGGCCGATACCAATATATTGGCCATTCACAGGGCGATACTGATAGCCAATATATTTCCATTTTTTTATCTTGTTTTTCACAACCCTGAGGTCATTCTTGACTATCACAACCCTGAGGTCATTGGCAGTGACAACAGTTGGTGACGGCTGCAGATTCTTGAATCTTTATTGATTCAAGAACACAAACCAGAGCTGAATGCAAACATCCCGTTGAAGCCTCCATGCATTTTTAACTTGTAACAGAGCTTCATGCCTCACTCATGACATCACACGCCATCACCATCGGTGCGTATCCAGCTGAGTCATGTGACTACGTATGCTTCGCGTCACTACCGAAACAGCCCTTCGTGTTTTTCATTTTTTACACCGCTTTTCTCCTGAATGACCAATACGAACACTGCAGTTCAATTTGCAATGCACTGATAATGATAACAAGAGTTATCGAAACGTTTGCAATTTGTCATTTGTATTGTTTTCTTTGGCCGTGATTTTCATTATAAGGTTATCTTGTTTTCTGCTTTAATATAAACAATATAATGTATTCTATGCCTTACCTTTTTCAAAAACGATGTAAAATTTTTAAAATTGCAGCGATTTCAATATTTTGCTAGAGCTACGCGGCTTGCGCTGGCAAGAATATAAACGAATAGTAAGCTAGCCACCAGTCATCTGCAACCTAGCTTAAACAAAATTATTTATGTTAAGGAAGGAGCACTAGGCTATAACTGATTGCCGCCCGTCCACTGGAAGTAAATTCCATAAGAACAAGTCGCCATGACAGCAGCTAATGTGCACAGGTGCAAATTACGCATCCGATGATTGTGCAGTAATGCCACAGTAGTTCTGATCCAATCACAAACACTGCGCTTTTAGCTTGCGTAACTTGCATTGTTGCAACCACTGCTTTTGCTGGTCATGTTTAACACGTTGAGAGCCGGCCTACGGTATATTCGTACTTGGAAAAAAAATTTTTTGCCTGGGGGGTACGGGTTTTTTGTCAGTGGTGTCATAAGTGGAGGACTTTTGGGCCAAGGTGGCCAAAACTTCACCTGGCCCTGGGCGCCAACCGTTAGATGGTAGTATTTCGCTGAAGTTTTTATTGGATTCTAGGCTACAATCCGAGTCTTTTTGATACTCTGGATGACTTGCTAGGGTTTCGGGTTCAAAAGTTATGATCTAGTTAGTAAAAAATTTTGACTAATTAGTAAATTGATAATTAATTTGTTTATTTAAGATCATAACTTTTGAACCAGAAACGCCAAGAAAGTCGATCAAAGGCTCAACAGACTCGGACTCGAGCCTAGTTTCCAATGAAAACTTCAGCGAAATACTTTGGCCTAGCGGTTGGACCCTAGGCCAGGCAACATGAGCCAAAATGGCCCAAAAACTACTCCACTTATGACGTCACTCACAAAAAATCCGCAACCCCCATCCAAAACATTTTTTTCGAGTGCAATCTAGAAGGCTGTCCGATCCGTTTGAGCCCTTGAACAGCTCTCTAGCGCAATCGGCAGAGGAGCTAGGGCGTTGGTAAGGCAACTGACAATTGCTGGTTTTAGGCTGAAATCGAAGTACGAATATATCGTACCCCGACTCTCAAAGTGTTAACGTAACGCGATTCATTTTTCATGCAATTTTTTTTAAAATTAATTTCTGCTAAACTAAGCATTGATTAGACTTCTGCACCTTATGTTACAGTCAAACTTTTTGTGCTGCGAAAAGTTCTCTAGAAGTACAACCAGACTTCATTCATACACAACACCTGCATGTGGTAGCGCAGTCTAGACTAGATAGACAATAAGCTTCAAGCATTGCGAAACTTTCCGATGATGCTTTTGTTTTGGCTGCGATGGCCAATGTGGGCTCCATGGTTCATCTTTTCTGCTTGTTTATGAAAACACACCTGCTAGTGTTGCTGCAAGATAACTGTCTTGACTTGCTTCATTGTGCTTTCTTGCACAAGTTGTCTGAATGCGTGAGGAAAATAACAGAGTTTTGACAACACCTACTGAGGCTGGTAAAATTGGCCATTTTAGCCGATATATCGGTCAAACCCAAATATCGGTGGATAATATCAGCCTGGTCAGTCAATTTCTATATAATATGAGTCTTTTGAGGGTTTAATTGACTTTCTAGCATTTCTGGTTCAGAAGTTATGGCCTGAAAACAACAAATTACTTAATTAATCCCCTGGGGCAGGCTTACACAACATATGGCCCGTGGGCTGCATGTGGCCTGCAAAAGCTTTTCTTGCGGCCCGTGAGAGGTTTCTCAACTGTAGAGACTACTTCAAAAGCTCGACCTTGATTAATTGTCATTCCATAATTTCTTCCATACTACAACAAAATCTGTACATCGAAATGAGATGGAATTTTGTGGCCCGTTGCAAATTTATGTTGATAATTTGGCCCTTCTAGCTTTCTGAGTTGTGCAGGCCTGCTCTAGAGAATCCCACCAGTAACATTTGCTGGAGTGGCAATGACTTGCAATGAAACAAAACCTTTTTTCCATATGTTAATGCCATTATCTGGTATATGCTCTTTACACTGAACAACTTGTGAGACCGAGAGCATTTTTGTCAAGTGAAATCTCAAACCATTAGTGTAGTACTTTTCATCAGGGATGATTGATTGAAATCAGTAAAAAATAATAAAAATAAAAAAAATCAGATTTTAATATAAAAATCCAATTTAAATGAAAAAACTATTCACTGAAAAATATGATTTTTATCAACCCTGCTTTTAATGATCTAATTGGTTCAGTGCTACTGTACTCCAAAGAAATTCTTTTCATATTTTTCAATACATCTGAGGGGCAAGTTAAACAAAAAATGGATAAGATATATTCATAATGCAGGTCTAAAATCATATGATGAATGAGCTGCAGTGATGTAGTCTCATTGGTGCAAGGTTTATTTCTAATGCCATGATGAAAATGTGATCATACAAAGGTGTCATGTCAGTGAGGAGTGTCCATTATGAAAAATACAGCTGCCACATTTGTGCTGGAGGGGCCTTGCTTTTCTTACTGTGCAACTTTTGAATGTCTTATGCTAATTTTTATGTTTTTCCTATTTTTTTCTACAGCTTATGCAGCAAAGACTTGAAGGTGCTGAAAGGGACACGAAAGAGCTAGCCCAAATGCTTGTTGACTTGGGAATAGAAACAACAGATTCATCTGATAGGTAAATTCAAAATTTAATTTGTTTTTTTATTAGCGGTGCTTTTTTGCTTTTTGCATGATTTGAACATAAGTGGGTGTGTTTAAACATACTCCACTGGTGCAACTGCTGTGAAATCACAATTCAAATTCCAATTGATATTTGGGTGACTGGTGGGAAACTTAGTAGAGGTTGAGACTAAACATAATACTGTGAAGCCATGATTAGATCATATCAAATATTTTACAAATACCTTTGTTGAGAAAATACATCTTTAAACAAAGGAAAATTAATTATTAACATCTTCGCTGCCGGTGTATGAAAATATCCTACTTTGAAATCACGCATTGAACTGTTATTTTCACACCACTTTGCAACTCCATAACTTGCTAGTCAATTGTGCTAGAGAGCTGTTCAAACCCTCACAAGACTCGGAGAGTCTTCTAGTTTGAAAGAAAAAAAATTTTAAGATTTGTGTTTTGGGTTCTTTGTGCGTGACGTCATAAGTGGGGTAAGTTCAGGTCTTTTTGGATTACTTTGAAATTTTTAAAGCAGTGTGCCAACATAAGTTTTACATTCAACAAAGAACATGGGAAATTCAACATGAGTTTAGATTTGCACACAGGTATTACTTGCCCCATCACCAACTTTTAATTTTGGATTGGTGAGCACCAGAAATAACTATCATTTCCTCTATTAGGTTTTGTGTAGAAGGAACACTCACCAACTCATGTACAGGATTGTGGAAATTATTTTTCTTAGTATTGATGGCAGTGTAGTTTAAAAAACTTGTATATCGATGCATTCACAGGTGATTTCACTCTGCAATAGTTTGTGTTGAAAGACTTGAGTTTATACATTGTAGGCTTGGACCAGCAAACTCAGATTTGGTAGCAATGTTGGGCAAAGTTTTTGATGATGAAATTAGCTCATCAGGTAAGACACTGCCTTTCAATCAAAAATTTGTGGTACTGTTTCATTTGTGACATTCAGCATTCATTTAATGCCTGGGCTTTCAATTTTTAGATGTGTGGAAACCTGCAGTTATTTGTCAAATTAAGTTAAACAAGACAGTTGTTTGTTGGAATGTTTCATACAACTTTTATTAACCTGACAGTCATACTGTAGTTAATGCTTGTAAAAACCTGAGGTAAACACATTGGTTTGGTAAAGAGATCCTCTTGCTAATGTGTTTCTGTCCACATGCCAGGTTTTGGACTGAGTAAAAACGGTTTTACTTGCCACAGTAACTCCTGTTTTGAATAAGCTCTGTATAAATGTTAAAACTGTGTATAAAAATCCGTTGATAAGTTTATTTTGTTGAGTTCAAATATTTGTTCTGGTTAAGTGTGGAAAAAGAAATGTGTTTTGTTTGCATGTGAACTGACCTCAAAAATCTTGGTACAATGCTACTTCGTAAGCATTTTGTAAGCAAGTACTGTGTGAGGTCATCAGCATGACATCAGGAGAGCCAACAAAATATTTTGAATGCTCTAAAAGAGAAGATGATTTCATTTTGAAAATTTGGGTTTTCGTGAGGAATTTTCATTGTAGGCCAAATTGGCACTGTACTATTGTAAGCCAAGCCTAAAGATATTTGGTTAACTGGCCAGTGAAAGCAAAGCATGTTCCAGATCAAAACCCTTGTTTCAGGAGATTCTTTGAATGTAATGTGAAATACCAGTTATAATGAGCACCATGTTATTAAAAAACAGGCTTGCATTCTGGATTTCTCAATATAAATTTTCAAAATTGTTAATCTTTGTCGTTGTATCTCAATATCCCCAATTGTAAGTGACAGTACAAACAAATTACATCTATTAAAATAAATTCACGATGATGTCAGACTTCAAGTTTATTTATTTACAGTGGTTTTCGAGCACTACATGTACATCATTTAACTGAAATTTGCTTATCAACTATAATTATACATCTTAGTTGAACCCATCCGATAGTGCATGTGAATTCTCTGGACGCAACATGACTGTAAAATAAAAATGTCATTGCTGGGATTTTGGTAGCAGTGCTTAGATAACCAACACAACAACAATGTTGCATATTTTACAATTGTTGCCTATTAAATGTACTTTTTGGTTTAAGTTGATGCCATGTGTGTATGAGTTCCATTTACTGTACTGGAAAAGACTTTGCTGATTCCTGTCCATACAGTCGCAAAGGTGTTGCTGCTGTGTTCAAGAACCAAGATAAAAAGTTGTTCCAAAGAAAAAACGATATTTCACTTTCAAAGTTGCTGTAAGCATCTATTTCACTTTCAAGCTCTAATGTTGTATTTAACCCCAACTTTAGCATATAGCATATAACTTTAGCAAACATATATTGAATGGCAAAACTAGTTTGCTGGAATAAGACGTCAGTGCCTGATTAGAGCGCATTCGCGCGAAACCTGGGTTGTAACCGAAATTAAAATGCTGATTCTAACAAATATATGTGAGAAGCTCTGCTGACAAGCATCAAGCGCTCTACTGCAACATCTTTCTAAGAACTAGCCAAGAACATAGTATTTCTTTAATTTCACCTTTTGGTTTGCGGAAATCGTAGCGTCATACGCGCTAAAGATTACATAGGCAATGAAAATAGACTTCTGTGGCATCTTCTTCGAGAGAAGTCTTATAATCGAACTGAATATTATAAGCAGACGTGGTAGAAAACTTCTTACCAATCTCATTTAGTTAGTAGATCGAAACATTATCTGCTTTGCTGATAAGCAGTTGTTCGACCAATTCGTGCAAATTAAGGTTTGTGGCGTTTTCGCATCGCTGGTTGCGAAAAGCGCAAGAAGTTTTTGCCACTAGCTCTCCTTGAAGGGAGAGCTTGCCGCACTAACTTCTCGTGTATGAATGACTAATTTCCAGCATATGCATTGCTCAGACCAAAGTTCCAAACAGAAAGAAAAACATGTTAAATTTGATCCAGCGTTGTCTGTCGAGACAAATTCCAAGACGTCTGAACTGCACTCGCCTTTGAAGCGACCGATAAAACCTCTTCAAGTAAATATGGTACGTGCATTGGTATGGTCGAAGTTGTTTAGAGTGGTTTCGTGTTCAGCGGACTTGAATCCCTTTTTTTATCAAACTGCGAAGAAAAACTTGTATTCGTTTAATTTTCGAAAGTTAATTTCCACAGGCTTTCCAAAGAGATAGAGCTTGTACTAGAAAGAGTGGGAGTGATTCTTTCACTTCTCTGTTTGGTTTTGTCTTAATTACTCTAGTCGGCACAGACTGTGGTTAACAGATGGTTCGTGTTTTATTATGTTAATGAAGACAATTACAATACCGTCGTGTTATAAATTACCACTGGTTGAAACGATGATGGAAAGCTCTAGTATTTGCCCTATGTTCAGTTTCTTTCGATGGATATCACCATCTGTACAAAAATTTCTATCAAATTGATTTATGTAAACGCCTCGGACAACTCCGCATACACACATTTTGTTTTTTGAGTGTCATCCGCTTTGTAACAATGCAACGCCTCCAAATGACTAAGTTTTCTGGTTGTTTATATCACGACTTGGTAGGACTTCCAAGTTTTATTCTATTCCATACACTTTACATTGTGAAAACGTCATGTTATATTGAAGCTTAATTGAATTCAGAGGTTGGTCTTACGCAAGTGTACTGAAACAATATGCACGCTTTTCAGTTTGATCATTAATGGTCGGACGTTGGATCTGTTGATAAAGCGATACCAATTTTTTTAACTGAGAGTGGTTTGCGTTGTTAAAGGGCATTTTAAATGATGCGAGAGGCAACACGATCGGATCTTCATCAAAAGATCATTATGCTGCATTGGTCAACCGCCTATGCAAAACGGAAAGCGTCATTCAGTCTATGAAGCTAAAACTGTGTTCTATGCGAACTTCACACGAAGCTTCCGATCGTGAAAAGAGCATTGTTATTGACAAGTGAGTTGCTTCAGCCTTCATTTCAAATGTGCCTTGACGCTGGTTATGGTTAGGACAACTTAACTCTAACCACAGCTGTCTGTGCTTCTGCTACTTGCGAGCCGTGCAGATATCCAAAGTTTACACCACTGCTCGGGATGACCCGCCGGTAGCTTCGCGTCCCCCTACCTTTTTTCCAGACCTTATAAGGCAAGAAAATAGCGAAGTTATTGGTACGATCTTGTTGCCACTCATTCAAGGTTTAGGCGTGCGACCTTGCAATTTCTGACCTGGTTCTAATGATGCAGTGAATGCAGTGGACGCCGAATATTAAATCCATCTCTGGACTAGTTGATTTTAAATTTAATATGCAGCGGTTTTAATGACCGGCGCACCTGAAGCAGCAATAAAACAATTGACCTGGATGGTAAAAATGCAATCAATTACTTACTCAACACAGAAAGATCTTATCAACGATGCCAGTTTATGTAGAAACGTCTTTCTGAGATGATCATGCATTTCTGTTTTCATAGCTTTAAGTACATCCAGTATCTGGAATACTATTCTGTCAAGCCCGCGGCCAAATGACTGTAATGACTAAACAGTTTCAGCTACAAAGACAAAACTTTCGAAAAATGTCCCACTAGATCAGCGTTTCTTAAACATTTGTTGGTCACGGACCTCCCAAGTTCATTTATGTTAAGGACCCCTTAAGAAGAAACGTTGCAATAAATATTAGAAATTATGGTTTATTCATCGTAGTAGTAATCGAAATGTCTGCAAAGCCTATTAACCCTTTATATCACATTCACGCTCTCCAGGAACCCCCGGGACTACATAGGTAAGATCGTTCATAACAGGCCCTTGTCATTTAGCATTTAAAGGCAGTTTGCCCGAGGAATTGAAAATGAATTTAAAAAACGCAGTCTGGATGTATTAAACGGTAATTATATGATGGAAACTACGTGTGAAAATTCCGTCCCACACACGCCACATTGGATTTAATAGACGGATGGATTTATTAAGCGTCTTCCACCGCACTGGTGACAGTTATTCGCATGCTGTAAATATCCACGCCAGCTTGTTGAAATGGTTGCAATGTTGTATGACGCTTGCATGTTTTTTAGGAATAATTGGTTTCACTAAATACATACTTAAAGATAGACATTATTCTAAATCTATGTCAAGCAGCAAGCTATTTTTAACGATCCTGCAAACAGGTATACATCAGGCCAAACCTCTAAGCGGATATATTTCGCTGAATGAACTTTTGCTCATACACCGTAGAGCCAAAAACGCACACAAAAGAAACACTGATTTTTTTCAAGAAACATTTTGACGTTCAAACTAGCATTAGCTCTTTATCCAGGCTAAAAGAAGAAATCCGCGAGCTGGAGAACAAAGGGAAGATTCAGGAAAAAAGGCTTCAAGAAGAGCAGAGAAGAAGCTCAGATGCAGAGCAGAGGTGGACTGAAGCCGAAAAAGAAATTAAAGAACTTCATGTTATGATTGAAGATTTCAACAAGGTGATGAGAAATTTCGAAACAGTTGTTAGAAAAAGCACTTATACGTTTTTGAGAGTTACCCAACATCTGGCTTAAACTCAATTTACCGTTCATCTGATCAGATGCATAGTGCCGGAATTGCGTTGATGTTGGGAGCTGTTCTAGCTTACCAAACCTTCTAGCCACCCGGTTGATTCTGTAGGAACTTATTTTCGTTTCTGAGGAGCTATTCCGGGCTGTGTCACTGTGCGAGGGCATATTATTTGCATGTTGTGCCGTGAAACTGAGGCCGTCCTGCTTTGTTCGACTTTGCCCGGTCACTGACGAAATTTTAATATGTGGTGCAGCCCTTATGCTGGAAACCATATCTGACACCCCTTGCTGGAATGTCTTGTTTTGCTGCTTGGATGACATGATAGGCGCCGAGACTAGAATTTACCTTCAAGACAATTTTTTCCAACGTTACCGCAAGCAAAGTATGTTTCGTTTTGGACACAGTATTCTGACATCTTCCTGCCTTGGCCAGGGCTTCTGCTACAGTATATATCAAAATGATGTTTACAGCATGCCTCCGTCACCCAATGCTGACTCCTCAGATGGTGTTCAATTTTGTTGAGTACGCGTACGATATTTCCGCATATGCACTGTGAATGATGTATCCTTTGTGTGAGCCAGGTCACTCAGAAACAGCATCTCGTGAATAAAGCATTATTTGCTTCGGAATACGAATTCCAGTTACCAATCGAATCCTATTCTCTTGCATATGCGCGTGATAACGACGTCAAGCATAACAATTCCTCATGCGTTGTATCAACTAACAGCACCAAGTTTGTTAGTTGTTGAAAGCGAGTGGCTGCTTTGCCATGGCACAATTTTCAGCATAACTTGGTCTGAAGTAGTTTGCAACTTTTCATCATAGCAGTGTACTGCGCCCCAAATTTATTATTCGCTTGCGTGATGTTTGCTTTTCATTTCACGCATGGGTTTGGTCGCTCAAAACAATAGCAACTTGAATATCTGGCTAGTTTCACAGCAAAGCAACTTCCGCTAATACTTAAATGTGTGAATGTCCTTTTCCTCTTTATTGGAGAATTAGTATAAAGCAGGAGTCTCCAAAATTTCTTGTCCGAGGGCCACGTAGGCTATTACACACAGTTTACGTTATGTGATTGCTCCAAGGTATGTTAGTGTTACATTCTACTAAATCAAAAGTTGTAAATATATCATTTTTTCATAAGTCACAAAATGTCTTCACGGCCGGATTTTTCCTGCGGACCGTAGTTCGGAGACTCCCGGTATAAACCAATGTTAAAATCCATGCGATGAGTGAAAGAAAATTTTAAAGTTATACTTGAACGCAAATCGAGTCATTTGCACGAAGTTGTTTTTGTGTTCTACGACGTAATATTTGTGTCTACAGAAACATCGAAAAGCAGCTGAAGAAGAAGATGTAGTTAAAGAAAAATGCGCTAAGAGGTTGGAAGAAGCGAAAATGGAGGTGGCTCGTGAGAAGGAGGTTCGCGTGGTTATAGAGAAGTCGCATTTGTCACTTTTGTCCAGAGTTCAAGACATGGAAGAAGCTATCGCTCATGAAAGAACACAGGTATTGCAGTTAAGTAGTTGCTGAGAAAAGCAAATGGCAAGTTTATGGCGTGTCATTAGTCAAGTTCAAGTGTAGTAAATTGTTCGTAAATTTTGTGCTTTGCCCCTGCATTTTGGATGCCAAGGACAAGGTACACAGAACCACGTACTTCGTTCGTTTTAATGCTCCAAGCGCCAAAAGGTACAAAAATCTGTGTGCTTCACTTTCGGTCAAGCCTTTTTTTGCTGGCGCAATTTTTTTGCCAAAACTGCCCAAAACGTGGTTTTCATCGGTTAAATTAAAAAAATTTGGTTCAATAGAGAAAAATACTGTTTACATTGCGTTTTAGCTTGTTCTGACGGAAACAAACCATTGTAGCCCAAAGGCGCTTGACACAGAACATCTCGTGACTATAAAACGGGCTGGCACCCAATGTGTTTTGCGTTGAAGACACAGTCCTAAACCACAGTTTCATTTGTGTTTTAACGTACAATTTCTTCGAAAATCTTTATGGAACGTTCAAGTGCTGTCGAGAGTTGCACGGTGCTGTTCAGTGACTAAAGCTACCACATGGATTGTGCTCTTGTCATGTATCATCTCTGACGCCACTAGTGAAGTATATTTTCAACAGATATGTTTATTCGTGAGATGTTTATTTTTTAGAGTATTGCACTGTCGTATACCCCCGCCGAAAGTGTACTGGTGGCATTTCTATGGTAAATACCAGGAACCACAGCGCTATTGTTGCCACTGCGGCTGAACTGGCGTTGCAAAATCAAATCAACTTTCTGGTCTACAGAACAACATAGTCATGGTTGTAATTGATGTAAATGTAGCGATTGTTCGCTGCCGTGCATTTAGAGATGAACTGTGAATTGTAGCTTCCATTTTTAAGGATTTAAGCGTCTTGGTGTTGGACTAAAATATTGTGGATCGACGTAAGATGTTCGTATGAACATTTATTGGTCAGAAACACGACTTCCACAATATTGAACACTACCTCGTGAGTCGTGTTCGTTACTGTAGTTCGTGACTTGGGTGGGGTCTGTGGCTTCGGGCGAATTACTATACCAACTACATACAAACATGTCTTAGTGATAATAATTGATGTGAAGTATTTATGAACGAGATCGTAACTTTTAAAGTCGTTTGCGATTTCCCCAGTGACGTTGGGTTGAACGGTTGTCTTATTGCATCCTGACATTTTTTGGCAACTTTTCTTGCAAAAGAAACTGCATGCAACCTGGTTTGGGCGTTGCTGCATCTGTTTGCTTGGAACTATCCTGTTGAATTGCATATAAATGCGTTGGATATCGGGTGCGAATCCTCGCCATAGAATCATGAGCGTGGGACTAGTTTCAGTTGCGAAGTCCTAGCTCGGAACAAACAGGCTACCTCTGCAGAAAGAAACGCACTTTACCGTAACGATTTGAACTCGACAGGTCTTTCATATCCTGAAATATCGACATTCGAGACCTCATCCAGCGATTGCAAAAGGTGTTAGAGCTAACTTTCTGCTCGTGGAATCAATTTTCAAAACATATGTTAATACATTATGCTGCAGTTGTCTACTCGCAGTAATGTCCTTAGTGGCCTGGGCAATTAAGTGTTGCCCCCATCTGGATCCTGATAGCGACATGTTGTTATGTTAACGTGCATTTCTAATCTATACTGCTGACAGAACTCGTGTAGAAGTAGTTTACCTGACACCATCTACCGGTAGAAATCCCTCGAAAGCAAAGAAACAGACACTATGATGTGTACAGAGTATATACAGTATTTCGCCTACTGAGTAGGTATCGTCGCTTCTTCAACAGAATGCTTTTGTTTTCAAGAACGGGTTTTGAGCTGGAAGAGGTGTTGCATACCGTGCGCGGTTCGAGAGTTTTAATGCAGTTCGTAGCAGCTACTCTTTGTGGTGAAAGTCGGGTAGTGAGGCTGCGTTTCGTGGCAGTATATTGACACTCTCGGCAATGAAAAGTAGAAAAGTCTCTTATTTCAAAGTTGTTTGTTTTGACTCTACAGGTTACGCAGCTGGTCTCAGAAAACAAGCAGCTTCGTGAGTCAAACAGTAACTATCAAAAGCAGGTCACTGCCTGGAATGAAAAAGCTGCCGCAATGGACGCAACGTTGGCGTCGCTTAAGAGCGAGTTGGATGCAAAAGAAGAAGCAATAAGGAGGTAAGTTGCGATGAAACGGTAGGTGTTGCGGTAAAGGTTTAAAAATTTTTCATGATCAAGAACTCGTTTGCGTTGGTCACGCGAACATATGGCCAACCACGCATTAAGTATGTCCTTTGGCCGCATTAGTTTGTCCATGCCTTGTGATCTGCGACGATCGCTTGAGATTCTGTGTTTAGATTGGTCGAAGAAGAACAGAGCAACCACAAGCAGAGCTCTGATCTTGCTCTTCAGCAAGCGGCGTTGCATAAAGAACTGAAGCAATGTAATGTGCTTCTTGATGCCCAGAAGGTGACGCTGCGTACCGTGATTTATGTTTTTGTTTACTGCGTTTATTCTGACTTTAGTGCAGTTGCGAGCGCCACTGTTTTAGTAGTTGCCCCCTTTTCCTTATTTTCCGTAAAAGTAAGTGTTTTGACGATGTTCTTGTTCGCCTGCTCCTACACAATGTATACACAAGCTTTTGATGATGAGCCTATATACAAACCTACGTTTGATGATAAGCAGGAAATTCCACCGGCATCGACGCAACTGGCATCATACGAATGATAGAATGTTTGACATCGCGTGATAAAAAGCGTGAAAGGAGATCCTCGGAATTAGTTTGGCCAGGGGTTTTGTTGATTTTCGTATCACTGCACGTAGAGGATCATTCGATGTGACCTCCATGAGTGGACAAAGTTTTGTGCGCTTAAAACTTCCCTGCCACGAAACGTATGACCGTCTGTGAGGATAAGTTCATGGTTGAAAAACTTATCTTACTTTTGCTTATGCTGCGAACGTTGCAATGCGACTTTGACCGAACTGAAAAGTCTTGTTGATTCTTGGTTCGGAAATTTATTGAATACTTGCGATAACTCTTCCAGTGGAAGTTTGTAATAGTTATCTGACTATTGCAGCCTATTGAATGTTCCTATTTACTTCAGTGCAAAATATTGATCTTAATACTTTCAAGGCCGCGGTGACTCAACTAGAAGTGGAAAACCAGAAACTGCACGATGCTCTTGAAGAACAGAAGCAATACTGCGAAGAGTTGGAAGAAAATAAGAAAATAACAGAAGAAAGTGAAAATGAAAAACGAATCCACGGCGAGGAGCGAATGAGAGAAGCGGAGAAAAAGTTAAAGTCTGAGATGAGACTGGTAAGATGTTTTTTCCTGAACAATAAACACTGTTCTACTTATCGCTTATAAACCTGTGTAGCGCGATCGTAAGATGTAAATGCGAAAAACAGTTTTTTTTCAGCTGATCGTGGATGTCATTTAGTGTTTCTTTATCATGTAAGAGTTGTACACATGCGAGAGGTACACAAGTCACTGCACTTTAAAGAAATATAATTGTATTTTAAGTCGAACAGCTTACCTTCATGCGTTGCGCTTTGTACAGTCAAACAAAACTTTTTGCAAATGTTGTGTTTGTAGTGTTAGTGCCGATCATCATGCAGGGACTTGAAAACTATACGTTGACTGGGTTAAAAAGCATATTCAATATGGCAAGATCTTTATCATTCTACATGCTGGAATTTCTGAGATGGTTGATCTGATCTTATCTTTGAAAGAGGATGATTGGACCAAAGTAAGGTGCCTGCGAAAACTTGACAAAAATTACGTAGTACTTAATGCGTACAGGCTGTTAACAAAGAAAAAAGACGGGGAGATGATGCTGAGGGAAGAATAAAACTTTTGGAAGAATGCATCCGAAAACAAGAGTTGTGCCTCCGTGATAAAGACGATGAGCTGGACGAAAAAGAAAAGGAGGCGGATCAGCGTATATTTGATGAGCGGAAGGTGTTAATATTTGTTTGTTTATCTGTGCCTCGGAATTGACTGAACGTTGCCTGATATGAGAAATGGTTTGACGGAGATACACAATGAAGATTTTTATATGCTTTTGTTATGCGACTTTACTGGAAAAATTTTCAAGAGTTTTAAGAACTTTTTTTATTTGGACGGCGGAAACTGGCGACTGGTCGAAGCTTGAATTCGCTTCTTGGTGGGGGTTAAGAGCTTAAAAATATGTAAGAGCTTAAAAATTTGCCACTGCTTTAGCGGCGCTCTTGTTATTAATGCAAAACGTAGCCCACCCCAACCTCGGTTTTCACTGATTCAAACAACTTCAGAGCTGAATTCTTACCGCCAGTGCTAGCCACCACCTTATCACAGGTAACTTGTTTGTTTTGGCGTGGTCAGGTCAAGTCGTAGTGTTTGTTTTCACTCGTCTTAAGAAGGTCTTAGTAATATGTGCTCCTCATAAACTAGTTTTCATTTTAATTGTGATCGAAGTAACATTCCTGCCCCAAAATATGTTCGGACAGAAAACGGACAAGATTTTGAAGGAACGGGACGAAGCGATAAAAGCGAAGGAACATCTCATGCGGGAATTGCATAAAGCTAATAGTGACGTCAGCAGAGAGAGAGAATACCTCCAGCAACAACTAGAAGAGCTCAAGGTAAATGACGACGCAGACAAAATTCACTTGATGCTCTGCTCACGCCAACGTGGTTGGCTTGCAAATTGACATTTATTGTTTGTATGATGAAAATAGCCCGATTTTTTCGCGGTTGTCGACTTCTTACTAACCCGGTGTGAAAGAAAAACCACTCTTATGAACAGTTACAAGATATTGTTATCCGCTCAATATTTCCTTGCTTTCAGTTAACTTGAAAAGATGAAATAATGATTCGAGCATAAAAGCAAAGATTTGACCCGCTGCGTTAGAGAAAAATATTTGAAAGACCCATTTTTCGTGTAATGTTTATTGTAGATGTTTCACGATGTCTAGAAAACTCGTCGAAAGAAATATAAGATCTACGATTAATGATTTGCAGCTGTGCATTAAGGTTCTCATGCTTTTAAAATGAAGTAAATCCAACCTTACTTATTGCACTTATCGTTTGTGAAATGTTGAACATTTGGACACGTTTGACGTGCAAGTGTGTTTAATCGAGGTTGTGTTGAATAGCATCAAATTTTATTTGTTGTTTCGATATCGTTTGTGACAATGCTGAGAATTTTTGTAGCTAAAAGTTAGTATTTTTTATTTTTAGCTTGAACTGAACATAGCTGCGAAGGAAAAGGCTCATCTTGAAGACGACAACGCTAGTTTGATGAGTCGCATCGCTGCTGTAGAACATCAAGAATCAGCCTACAAACATGCTCAAAACATTGCTGCGGAAGCGAACCGTGCAAAGAGTCAGTTAACTTACGACAACGGCAAGCTCCAGGTAAGCTGTTCTCATGCACTTATCCAGTTTGTTTCGCCGTAATGTTGTGATATGATTTCAAGGGCGAGTTGTTTATGGTTTACCTTAAAGCGGTATCCAGGTAGCAGCTGGTCTGTGACATCGCTTGTCGTTGTACTTGTTTGCGTTCGTTTCGTGCAAGCTGACGATTGTCACAGTTGCGGGTTGCATTTACCGGCAGTCGCTTGCGAATAAACTCCGTGTTGTCTTGTCACGTCCACTCACTCCGTCGATTTCCCGAAATGTTCCGCATGACCTGCCTTGTTCTGCGCAAGATGAATGACGCAATGCTGTGAACGGAAATGCTCTCTTGCAGGCTCGGGTGGAACAACTTGAGGAGGAACTGAGGGCAGTAGCCTCAGTGCAGTCACAAGTGGTGCAGCTACGAGCAACAAATCGTGCGCTAGAGCAAAAGTACTCGCAGATATCAAACGAGTTGGCCTCGACACGGGTTGATTCGAGTCGATCAGCTTCCCACATCAAACAGGTTATTATTGCGGTTAAATATGTTGCTTAATTTTCATTGTTTTGCATCAGGGTTTATCCTGACCCGCTTGAAAGCTTCGTGCAACCTGAAAGTGTATGACGTGGTTGCGTTGTTATATTCTTTAATTAATAAAAAAACGTTATAATTTTGATATGCACTTGCATCTTGGCCCCTAAATTAACTGTGGCGTACAAGATGTTAAGGCTTACTTGGTGTTGAATTCATGAAATAAATACTTTTGTATATTTTGTCAAAAGCTATTCCCGATTTGCCTTTCGCTTTGTTAGAGACCCGGATCGGTATGATGCAACGCGCGTCATGTTTTGCAGCAATGCTAAGGACCTTGCCAGATGACAAGGGGGATTTTGTTGAAGATGGATTTTATCACAATACAAAATGCATAAAGTTCATTTTATTATTCATTTTCTAGACAAAAACAGTTGGATTTTTTTCAGTGAAACACTTGTTTTAAGTTAAGCCTCGAAACGGAAATTAACTAAATATATATTTTTCCAATGTTTTATTTCTGCATTAAACTGAAGTAGAGTGAAGATGGGTCGATATTTTTAGACGTACTTCAAACATCTTGCAGTTTGCAAGTTGCATTGAGCTGCCTGTGCGCCATGCATGCACCTACTTTTGAATTACAAAGCGCGCGAGACTTGAATTTCAATTGAAAACGTTAAATGCAAATTTGGGCTTTTATGGCGCTGAAGGAGCAAATGACATCACATTATCAAACGGCAAAACTTTCACGTTCTCAGCTGGAGAACGGGATGGCGAGAAAAGAATCCGACTTCGATCTTGCTATCGCCGCTCGTGACGAGGCAATGAAAGAGAAAGAAGCAGCTCTTGCTCAAGTAGAAGCAGTAAAGGTATGTCTCTTTCTTGCTACGGTTGTTGCTGCGGCACAACCGTACGTGGGCGCTTGCTGCTGTGAACAATTTTGTTGTTTTAAGACCAAGTTTATCGAAGTAGTATGACAGAAGTTAAAAGGGCCGCAGTCATCCCAGAAAAAGTATGGAATAAATGAATGACATCTGGGAAATTGACTCGCTCATTGAAAGTTTTCGCAATGACACTAAAAATCATTTATGGAACTGTTTCAACTGTAACGAAAACCTGGTGCCCCGCGTGAATCGAATTCCTTCACGTAAGGTTTGAGTCAAAATGTTTTTTACGTGGAATTGTCCACCTTCTAATCCAGTGCTTCTCAACCTCTTATTGCGACGACCCAAATATTATGCGTAAAAGAAATGCAAACCTTCGGCGACCTACCTTACCAAACCAAACCACTTTTCAAATTTGAGGTCCAAAATTTATTTAAAAGGTCGAAACCAGGGATCACAACTGCTAGCTTGTTGCTGCATTACCGACCGAGAACAACAAGTGCAAACATTGTGATATCCGCAACACTGATAGTTATTTATAGTAGCGGCCTGTGGAGCCAGAGCCCAAGCAATTTTGGATGGCTCGAGTCTGAAATTTGGGTTCCCGTTCAACAGACATAGTTTGCTGGGCAAGTGATTTGTACAAATAAAACAATGCGTTTTAGTTTTTAATTGAACAAACCATTCCGGAGCCGGCGTCGGAGCCAAAAATTTTAGATGCCTGGAGCCGGAGCCAAAAATTTGAGTTTCGGCTCCACAGCCCTGGTAGCAAGTAGTTGGTACAAGGCACCTCGCTTCAGAAACAAGGTTACGTAACAAAGTACAGTACTCAGTATCAACAGGCATAGGCGTACGGGAAGGCATTTTACTGGGGGGG